>Ga0247823_10000004_pt1 | contig 125706 bp, 108 predicted proteins | sample 13C_PalmiticAcid_2_FD_192426 | JGI IMG/M metagenome (GOLD analysis project Ga0247823, IMG submission 192426) | Soil microbial communities from agricultural site in Penn Yan, New York, United States - 13C_PalmiticAcid_Day30 | ecosystem: Environmental > Terrestrial > Soil > Agricultural land... | reverse complement strand
CTCCGCAGCCTGCTAGAATCCGAGGCTTCGAACACGGAGAGGTGGCAGAGTGGTCGAATGCGCGGGACTCGAAATCCCGTGTACGTTTTCAACGTACCGTGGGTTCGAATCCCACCCTCTCCGCCAGCAAGTCTGGAGCCTCAGTTCCACTGAGGCTTTTTTTCTGGCGTTCTCGCCCTCAAGTATCTTCAGGCGCTTGAGTTCGCTCACGCCCAGGTCTCCGGACTTCTTGTAGGTTGCCTCGGACACGCCGATCTGGCGGCACACATCGACCACTGGGGTTCCCGACTCAGCCAACCGCGGTGCGCACGCGATCTGTTCTTCTGAAAATCTCGACCTCTTCATTGCTTCTCCTTGTGCCCCTTCGGGCATGCTGGAAAGAAACCGTACCTCTAGTTTTGAAAAGTCCGGAATTCGGGGGAGACGTCAGGAATGCCGGAAGAGCGCTTAGGGTTGGGGCGAGATTCGCGTATGGATGTCGACACGCTGGATATGACCATCGCCGCAGTGATGGATCGTCATGGACTTTGCCATGGATGAGTTCAAACGCGTTTTCAGCGGAACACCGAAACTTTGTGCGAGTTGCATGTCGGTGAGTGGCATCGAAGCCTGTCGACGGTCCACGCCATGGTACCGGTAAGCGTTGTAACGCGCCCATGCGAGCAGGATGGCCGCGTTGATCACAGCCACGATGGCGTAGACGCCGAGCGTACCCATCGTCGGAAGCAAGCGCGCCAGGACCGTCATGTCAGGCCCACCCTCGCGCTGGCCGCTCAGGATGTCGACCAGGCCCGAGCCAAAGAGGTAGGTGAAAGCAATCCACGCCAGAGCGGTAAGCACGGCATCGATGAAGGACGCAAGGCGGGAACGTGTGGTCTTGATTATCATGAGGACGAGCTCCGGGGCTTGATGCCACGATCAGGGCTGGTCCAGCGCGCGCGCTTGCGGCGGACCCGGATCATGACTTTGGGATAGCTCACGAGCGTGGTGACCAGGCTAAGCATCCAGTAGGCGACCGGATACCAGATGACCCAGTACAGCGCGCGCCACAGGCCGGGCTCATAGCGCCGCTCGATTACGATGCTGATGCAGAATTGCATCAGACACATGAAGGCGAGCACCAGGCCGGTGAAGTCGGGCGGCGCGAGATTGTCGACGCGGATATGCGGCGGCAGATCCACCACGTGACCTAACGCCCACAATAGGATGGACACGGCGAAGGCGAACGCCCAGATGGTGGAGAGGCAGAACTCCGCCACCATCGGCCAGAGGCGGCGGTGTCGCCAGTTCCAGATGCTGAAGATGTTCTTGAGAAACACCTCCGCCCCGCCCTGCGCCCAGCGCAAGCGCTGCTTCCAGAGGCCACGCAGCGTTTCGGGCATCAGGATCCAGCATAGCGCGCGCGGCTCGTAGAAGACCGACCAGTGATCGCGCTGCAGTTTCCAGCTGATGTCGATGTCCTCGGTGATCATGTCCAGGCTCCAGTAGCCCACGCGGTCCAATGCGCTACGCCGGAAGGCCGAGATCACACCGGAGACAGTGAACACCTGTCCATAGACGCGCTGCGTGCGCTTGATCAGGCCCACGATCGAGGAGAACTCTCCGACCTGGATGTGGCCCACCAGTGTGGAGCGCGTGCGCACGCGCGGATTGCCGGTGACCGCTCCGACACGCGGATACTCCACGAGCGGGGCTACCATGTACGCGGCGGCGTCGCGGTCGAGCAAGGCATCGCCGTCGATACACACCAGGTACTCGCTGCGTGCGGCCATCGCACCCATACGCAACACCATGGCCTTGCCCTGGTTGTGCGCGAGATGAATCACGCGCAGGTTCTCGTGCTGCTGCACCAGCCGGTCCAGCATGGCCCCGGTGCCATCGGTAGAGCCATCGTTGATCGCGATCACTTCGATGTTCTCGTAGCGCTGGTTGAGCGCGGCCAAGATGGTGGACTCGCCGTGTTCGGCTTCGTTGAAGCAAGGGATCAGGATGCTGATCAGGGGCTTACCTTCCAGCACCGGCGGCGGCACGCCTTCACCCACAGGCCAGCGGCGCTCGCGAACCAGCCAGAAGTAGACGCCGCCCGTGATCCACAGCGCCGACATGAACAACGGCCAGAAAAACACGAAGGCCAGGATGAACTCGCCTGAGACGATCACTGCCGCGGCGAAAGGTGCACCCAACACCAGGCACAACAAAAGGAAGGCAAGAACACGGTCAATCATGGTGCGGGTACCAGGCACTGGAGAGCGCGGGGCGGATCACCTCCAGCCGGGGCTCGTTGCGGACGAAGTCGTCCGGGTAATGGCCGAAGTTGCGCGCGCCGCGCAGTTGCAGGCGCTGCATCCAGCCGGCCAGCGTCGCGCTGGGCACTGCCGGTGCGCCGGGCTGGCGCCAGTCCTTGGCCTGCAGCTCGAACACCGTGCGGTCCAGTGCGCCCGGACGGCGTGCGACCGCGTCGACGATGCTGTCCAGCCAGGCGTTGGCCTTTGCTGGGGAGACGCCCTCCATCCACGGCATGGCCATCGGCGCGGTCCAGTCGTAAGCGGTCAGGAAGTCGTCCAGGTTCTGCGCGAACCAGGCTTCGCTCTCGGGCTGCAAGATGGGCAGCGCAAAGATATTGCGCGCCGTGGCCAACTGCGGTCCGCGCACCGCGCGCACGCGCTGGGTGAGTTCGTGCGTGAAGTCGATCAGCGCGCGGCTCTTGAAGCGTGTCCACTGATGCAGGGTCTGCGGGTCCGCGCGCAGTTCGGCGATGGAACCCGGCAGGCCCGCCGCCCGATACGCGGCCAACGCCTGCGGACCGGCGTCCTCGAAGTCGCTCAGCACCGCGTCGTCGTGGAACAGGATGCCCTGGAACGCGCTGTGCCGCGCCAGGTCTTCGTACAGGTCGCCGATGCGCTGGCGCACGCGCGCATCGAAAGGCGAGAGACGCCGGTACGCCTTCGGATCGACACGGCTCTCGCCGCCCGTCTCGGCCGCGCGTGTGACGCGCGGAAGGCCCGCGTCCAGCTCGAAACTGAGCACCGGCATCCAGGCATAGACCTCGACGTCGGTTCGCGTGCGCAGCTGCCACGCCGCGCGGTTGAACAGGTCGGCGCGCATGGGCAGCCAGCGGTTAGGGAAGTACAGCTCGCGGGCCAGGCCGTCGCCATCGGGGTCCGCGAAGGCCTGCAGAAACACGGTGGTGATGCCGAGGTCCGCGATGCGTTGCACCAGTTGGCCCAGGTTGCGGTCCATCTGCGCGGGGTCGGCGTCGTAGACGTTGTCCAGGTCCACGTGGGCCACCCGCAGGGTCTTGCGGGCCTCGGTCCCGGTGACTGATGCGGCGAAGCTGCGCGTCTGCGGATCGGCGGACAACAACAGGCGCGGCGCGGACATCAGCCGGTCGACCGTTGCGAGGCCGTCCTCCAGCGTGAGTGCCAGCGCATACCCGTGTTCTTCCACGATTTTCAAGGCTTTACCGTTGACCGCGCCATACGGCCACACCCACACGCGCGGCGCCTTGCCGGTGGCCTGGCGCACCTTGTCTGTGATGGCCTTGACGTCGGCACGCAGCCGCGACTCGAACGCAAGCCCCGTCTCGTAGGCGCCCATCGTGGCGTCGTACCGGTGCGTCGCGGCAGCAGGCTGCTCGTTGCCTTGCGGATTGGCGCGAATGCCGAAGTGCAGGTTGTTCGTGTGCGCACCTACCTCCACCAAAGGCGAACGGGCCATCTCGCGCACTTCGTCCCAGGTGAGGAAGCGGTCGCGCTCGGTCATCTTTCCACCGAAGTCGACTCGCTGGTTCGCCGGCGTGTCGAGCCACGTGCCCACCGGCGCAAATACGAACGGCCAGTTGAAGGCTTTCAGAATCGGAAACACGCGCGTATAGAAGCTGCGGTAGCCGTCGTCGAAACTCAGCAGGACCGCACGCGCTGGCAGGGGCTTGCCACCATTGCGGGCCGCAAGCACTTGGTCGACCGAGACTGGTTGATAGCCGTTGAGTCGCAGCCAGGTCAGTTGCTCCACCAGGTGGTCGGTGCGCACGCTGAGGTAGGACTGGTCCGGGTCGCGATCCTCAACGTCGTGATAGGCGAGCGTGAGCAGGCCATCGGCCCAAGGCTTCTCGACGGCAGCAATCGCGCGTTGCGCGGGCGGTGTGAAAGCAGGGATGTCCTTCGCGCAGCCCGCCAGCAGCGCGGTGGCCATCAACAGCCAGGCGCCGGTCCAGCGGCCTCGCGAACACATCGTATGGAGCAGAGATGTCATACGGACTCAGAAGCGGTAGGTCAGGTCGAACGCGATGCGCAGGTCGCGTTCGCGTTGGCCGTCATAGGGGCGTGCGAGGCCGCCGAGGCTGGCGCCGATCTCGAACACATCGTTGGTGCGGAAGCGGTGGCCGTATTCCCACATGAACATGGTGCCGCCGCCAAAGCCGCGCTGCGCGTAGCGCCCCGCGCCCACGGTGAGATGGTGCTCCCATACGGTTTCGTAGCGGCGGTGCAGGACGTGTGTCCCGCGCAGCGCGGGCAGTACACCGAAGTCGGAGCGCGGGTTGAAATACGGCGCGCCTTCAAGGCTGTTGCGTGACGCGCTCACGTCCACAAGCGCATCGAGCCAGTAGCGCGGCTGGGTGTAGAGCCGTTCACGGCCTTGCAGCATCAATTCCAAGCGGCGATTGCCATCGGAGAAACGCGACGGGCTCAAGCCCAGGCGCCACTCGCGCTGTTCGTTGGCACGCCAACGCACGTAGGCGTCCAGGCGGTTGGTGTGGATGTCGTTTTGCAGCGCCTGCAGCGGCGCCTCGCGCGAGCGGTAGGCGAGTCCGCCACCGATCTGCCAGTGGTCGTTGAGGTCGTAATCCACCGTGAGACCCGCGCCCGGCCGCGTACCAAAGCCGTAGCGGTTGGCCGACACCTCGCCTTGCACCGTCAGATCGCGGCCACGCCATTGCGCGCCGCCGCGCAACCAGCCGAAACTTACTGTGCCATCGTCGAAGCGGCTGGAGGCTTGGCCCGCGCCCATGAAGGCGCGCCAGTGGTAAGCGATGGGCTGCGAATACAGCACGGCCTCCACTCCGTGGTCTCGGCTGCCGGTAATCGGGTTGTTCGACTTCAAGCCGCGAAAGCCATTGACCTGAAGCTCGGCCTTGTTGTGCACCTGCCATTCGCGGTCCAGTCGCAGCGTGGTGAGGTCTTCGGGGAAGCGCTGCACCATGTCGCCGCGCAGCAACTGCGCTTGGCGCCACTCCTGGAGTTTCAGCGCGGTGAAGCCCTGGCCCAGTTCCACCGCGCGATCCCGAGGCTCCAGGGTTTCCGCCAGTTTCAACACGCGCTCGGAGGCACGCGGAAGGTCGCGCGCCCGCAGCACCTGTGCCTGCGCGGTCAGCAGCCCAGTGTTGTTAGGCGCCTTCGCGATCATGCCAGCGAAGACAGCCTGGGCAGCGCTCGTGTCGTTGGCGTACAGACGCTCCAACGCAGCCAAGCGCTCCACCGTCAGCCGACGGTCGCTCGGTATCCGTGTCTGCACGCCCGCGAGGTAGTACCAGACCGGCTGCCGCTCCAGCGCCTCACGGCTCACACTCGACGCCTCGTCAAAGACTTCGGACTCCATCAGCGCGTAGTAGAGGCCGACCTCGTCTTCGGCGCGCGCATCCTCGTCGTCGCCCGCGGCGTTCGCCTCCAGCGACCGTGCGTAGAGCTCGCGCGCCCGCTCGGGCTCGCGTAGGTAGAGATGGGCTGAGGCCACGTCGCTGAGCGCATAGGCGGGCACCGGGCCCTCAGCCTCCAAGGCGGTGTATTCCTCGACCACCTCGTGCATGCGGACCCGCGCATGCAGCGCGGCCAGGCGATCGATGCGCGCGCGCCGGATGTCGGCATCGGGGCGCGGCGTCTGTGCGCGCCACGCCGCCAACAGTTGCCCGTAGCGTTCGAGCGCGCGGTCGGCCACGGCGAAACGCTCGGCCTCGCCACGGCTCGGCAGATCGGCCATGCGCGCCATTTCCGCCGCCGCGTCGCCTTCGAGTCGGCGCATCAGCGCGGCGTTCACCGCTTGGGGATGTTGCGTAGCCACGCGCAATGCGGGCTCGGCCATCCGTGCCTGCGAGAGCGCACCAATGTAGCTGAGCACCACGTCGCTGCGCGACGGCGCGAGTTGATAGGCGCGGTCCGCCTCGGCCAGCGCCGCGAACGGCTGAGCCTGGCGCGCATGCACATGGGCCTTGACCAGACGCCAGTCCACGCTCTCAGGATGGTCGTGCACGCCGGCACGGGCACGCCGCTCGGCCTCATCCAGGCGGGAGGCATCCGCCAAGGTCATGGCAGCACCAAGGAAAAAGGCATCATGGCGGGGGAAACGCCGCTGGCCTTCCTCGAACAGGGCTAACGCGTCGTTCCAGCGCCCCTCATCCCGGTAAGCGCGCGCCACCTCGATCAAGGCGTAGTCCTGCAACTCAGGTCTTGGGGTTTGTGCCTCATACACGCGGATGAGCTCCGCGCGTTTGCCGGCCCAGCCCGCGACCGCCAGAAAATCATTCAGTGCGCGTTCCCCGCGTGGCGCCTTGACGGCCTCCAGAAAGGGGGCATGGTCTCCCGCGCGTGCCCGCTGCAAGAGACTGTCGTAGTCGGGCAGCAATGAGGCATCTGCCAACGACCCTGCAAAGATGAACGGGAGGAATGCAAGGCGTTTGAATGGGGTCTTCACAGTCATTGCCACCCTGCATACCTCGCGCGACACCCTCGATGTGGCGTAGCCATCTGAACAAAATGCAACACGGTTTCTCCTTCGGGCGGGGCCGCAGGCCAAGGTCACCGGGACCCCATCCATGCAGTAGGCGCCTGCACACCCACCCTAGTGGGCCACCTGATTGACACGTTGGCGGGCCCGTATCAGCAATAGGTTAAATATAGATAGAGAACCGCGCGCCAGCAGATTTTCAATCTGAATTAGTGCCAAAAAAGTCATGGATTACCAAAGTTAACAACTCTGCTTTTGTGAGAGCACTCTCAAATGCCTTTGATTTTAATAAACTTTTAACAAATCCCTGGGTGAGCACATAGACCGGAAAGGCCGAATTCTTGAACAAATTATGTTCATTTTGGTAAATTCTGGGTCGATGACAGAGGCTTGCTGTTGTGCGGAAACACGGACGGAGCGCAGGCGATCACGCTACTGAAACGCTTGATTGATCGCCGTGTTGGTAAAGTGACTCAAGGAGACATGTGCTCCAAGGGCTCAATGTGCCGCCGGAGGCTTGCGTGGACAGAGGCATCGGCGACGCCCGTCGGGGTCCATCACCGATCTGGCATTTGAGCGTGACGCCCCCTTTGCCGTCGGCGAAATTCGTACCTTGAATCGTTGTCTGGACAACGCCATCGCGGGCGCTGTCACGGCGTTCAGCGCCCAGCGAGACGCTGAGATCGCTGATCTGCATGTTGCGGAAGAAGAGCAGCGCCTCGGCTTTCTAGTGCATGAGCGGAGGAATTCGCTGGGAACAGCCCGCTGGCTGTGCGTGCCCTCGAGCAGGGGAAAATGCCCATCACCGGCGCCACAGATGCCATTCTCAAGCGCAGTCTGACCACACTGGGACGGCAGATTGGCAGAGCCATCTCGGAAGTCAGCGCTTCAAAACCTCAGGAGCGCCAGCTGTTCAGCCTGGCGACGTTCATCTCGGACGTCGATCTGTGGGCTCGCCTCGATGTGAACCGGGTCAGATGCAGGTTCGAAGTCCAGGCCGTCGATCCGACTTTGGCCCTCAGTGGGAACAAGGAGCTGCTTCACGCGGCACTGGCCAATGTCATTCAAAACGCATTCAAGTTCACCCAGTCCGATACCGTCGTCCGCCTGAGCGCACGCGCGGCCGGCAACCGGATACCGATCAGCGTGGCCGATCACTCCGGCGGTCTATCCTTGGACGACGAGAAGAAGATGTTCATTCCCTTCGCCCACAACACAGGCCGTATGGCCGGAATGGGACTTGGGCTTTCCATCGCGAGACAGAGCGTCGAGGCGGACATGGGTACCTTGACGGTGAAGGACGTCCCAGGGACCGGCTGCATTTTCACGCTCGACCTTCCAGGGCATTTGCTGCACTAGAAAAAACGTCCTCTGTGCAAGGGTGACATTGCCGCGCAGCGCGGTCATGCATCAACCGGAGGGCGGCAGGCTTGTCATCAGGCCAATGGCGTCCAGCGCGGCCTCCCAGTGCATTGATATGGACGGGTTTCGTCATGCAGTGCTTCGTCAGAGTGCTGCTGAGGTGATATCAGTTATCGATTCTGCGACCTTGCAGCCTCAAGGCGAATAGGCCGAGAGCGGGGAGGAGGTGGGATCTCCACCACAAGGCAATCCCGGGGGCACTAGCGGCTGGTCCGCCGTTCTGGAAAAGACCTTTCCGAATTGCGTGCAAGCGACCAGCCCCATGCTCCCACGCCCTCGAGACCGCGCAGATGTCACTCGCCGCGATCGTGGCCAAGCACCGGGCCCCCTCTCCTACCCCTCGCAAGCTCATTGCCGCAGTTTTCTTATTTGCACGCGCACCCGCACGCGCGCTTTTTTGGAATGTGTGCAGAAAAATGACTTTGAGCGCTCACGCTCGGAATTTCAGTGAGAATGGTTCGCTCGGTTCCAGGTCCTCCGCCCCCCTTGATGATGCTCAAGGGGTCGCGACCCGTTCAGACACTCTACCCACCCCTTTTCCAAGACTCAAGCCTGGAAACAGCCGCGGCCTTAGCGGCCAAGGAATCTGGGCTTGCGCTTTTCCACAAAGGCGCGGTTGCCTTCGAGCCGATCTTCAGAGATGTACGGATTCGGGCCCACGTTCAAGCGCAAGGCTGCCGAGGCCGGCAGTCCGATGCTCTTGAAGCTGACGGCCTTCATGCGCTGCACCGTCAACGGTGCGTTGTCCGCGATCTGGGTTGCCAGCGCACGGGTCCGCTCGATGAGCTCGGCCTGAGGCACCACGCGGTTCACCAGGCCGATCCGTTGCGCCACCTCCATGTCGACCAGTTGCCCGGTGTACAACAGTTCCAGGGCGATACCTCGCGGGACCAGCAAGGGCAGGACCACACTACCGAAGTTGGCTCCCATCCCCACCTTGGCTTCCGGCAGGCCCATTCTTGCGCCTTGCGCCGCGATCCGGATGTCGCAAGCGAGCGCGAGTTCGCACCCGCCGCCGGCGGCGACGCCGTTGATGGCGGCGATGGTGGGCTTGGACATCTCCAGCACAAGCTCATTGAGGTTTCGCTCCCGTCCGCCCATGGGGTGCGCCATGCGGCCGGCGGCGTCCAGCTCCTTCAGGTCCACGCCCGCGGAGAACGCGCGCTCACCAGCGCCGGTGTAGACGACGACCCGAACCTGCGGATCGTCGTCCAGCGTGAGCGAAGCCTCCGCGAGCTGGGCGAACGTGGCCTTGGCCAACGCATTCATCCGCTCGGGCCGGTTGATCGTCACCCAGGCCACATGTCCGTCGACGCGGACCTCAACGCCACCGTCGGCCATGTCAGTTCTCAGGCTCCAGGCCGGCAGCCTTCATCACGGGCAGCCAAACCTGGCGCTCGCGCTCCGCGAAGGTCGCGAACTGCTCGGCGCTCAGGTTGCTGGGCGTCACGCTCGCGTCGGCCATGCGCTTGCGGGTCGCCGGCTTGGCAGAGGCGGCGCGCAGCGTTTCATTGAGGGTCCGCACCACGTCGTTGGGCGTGTCTTTCGGTGCCCACACCGCATACCAGGCCGTGACGTCGAAGCCGGCCATGCCGGACTCGGCGATGGTTGGCACATTCGGCAGTTCGGGCATGCGTTCCTTGGTCGATACCGCCAAGGCCCGCATCTTGCCGCCCTTGATCTGCGTGATGACACTGGGAGCGGTGGAGTACATCATGTCGACGTGTCCACCGAGCGTGCTGGTCACCGCCGGCGCGTTGCCCGAGAACGGGACATGGGTCATCTTGATCTTGGCCAGGCTCGCGACGCGCTCACCCGTGAGGTGCGGCAAGGAGCCCAGCGCGCCAGATGCGTAGGTGATGTCCTTCGTCTTGGCCGCTTCGAGCACGTCCTTGAAGCTCTTGTACGGGGACGCTTCGGCCACGACGACCAGGATCGGCGACGAGCCCAGGATGCCGACGGGCTTGAAGTCCTTCATGGCATCGAAGGACAGCTTCCGGTACATGCCCTCGTACATCACGTGCTGTGACGTGTTCGCGAGAAGCGTGTACCCATCCGGTTTGCTGGTCGCGACGTACCGCGCACCGATCGTTCCGGCGGCGCCCGCTCTCTGTTCGATGACCAGGGGCTGCCCTATGATGGCCGAGAAATCCTCGCTCAGCAGACGTGCGAAGGTCTCTGTTGCCCCGCCGGCGGCATAGGGCGAGACCAGCATGATCGGGCGGGACGGGTACTTGTCTTGCGCGTGCGCGGCCCCGATGAGGGCAAGCAGCGGAATGGCGCACAAGGCTCGGCGAATCAACATGGTGTCTCCTTCTGGGTTCAGGTGGTTTACGAGGCTGACGGCGCAGTCTCTTGCTGTGGCCGCATCAGGACGCGGCCGATGACCTCGCGAGAGGCAATCATTTCGAGGGCCTCGCGAAAATTGGCGAGAGGAAGGACAGCGTGCGCACGGGGGCGCAGCTTCTGCTCCAGGACCCACGCGAACAGTTGGGCGTAGGTGCGCCGCAGCCTGGTGTCGTTGGTGGCCGGCACCGGGTGCTTGCCCCAGCCGAAGTAGTAGCCCCAGTACACCCCGATGATGGTGATGTTCTTGACCAGCACGATGTTGGCCGGGATGGTCGGGATGGTGCCGCTGGCAAATCCCATGGGAATGATGCGCCCGTCGGGTGCGATGCATCGCAGCGAGATGTCGAACGTCTCGCCTCCGACCGGGTCGTAGATGACGTCTGCGCCGCGGGCATGGGTGGCCGCGAGGACAGCCTCCCGCCAGTTGTCTGTCCGGTAGTTGATGGCGAGATCCGCACCATGGGCCCGCGCGATCGCCGCCTTCTCTTCCGAACCTGCCGTGGCAATCACGCGCGCCCCCAACGCCTTGGCGACCTCGATGGCCGCGAGGCCACTCCCGCCGCCGGCACCATGAACCAGCACCACTTCACCAGGCTCGACCTTCGCCCGCCAGGCCAACGCACCGAACGCGGTGCCGTAGATCGTGGGGATCTGCGCGCCCGTGTCGAAGCTCACCCCGCCAGGCAGGGCGAACACCGTCTCTTCGGGCGCAATCACCTCCTGGGCATAGGCTCCGGACTGGACCCCTGCGATGACCCGGTCGCCGATGGCAAATCGCGATGCGCCTTCGCCGACTTCGGTGATCACGCCCGCCAGTTCGGTGCCGGGAATCAGTGGCAAGGGTGCCTTGTTCTGGTGTTTGCCCTCCATGACCAGAAGGCTCGCGAAGCTCGCGCTGCAAGCCTCCACCCGGATGCGCACGCATCCCGGTCGGATCGTTGGCGAAGGCACCTCCTCCAGCCTGGCGGCGCCGAGGCCGCCGTACTCACGGCACACGACGGCTTTCATCGGGCCTCCCGGGCTGCGCCGGCAGCGATGAGCTGGTCTGCCTGCTGCCGCGAATAACCGCATTCCGCGAGGATTTCGCGTGTGTGTTCGCCCAGCCTCGGCGTCGGCCTGGTCGGTCCCGTTGGCGTGAGAGACCAGTTGCTGGTCTTTGCGACCGTCCGGATGGCGCCCTCGCTGGGGTGCTGCAGTTCCTGGAAGAACCCTGTCTTGATCAAATGCGCATGCGACATGAGGGACTGCACCGTCTCCAGCTTGGCCACCGGGATGTCGGCCTCCTGCAGCAGGGCGATCCACTCGTCCGTGGGTCGCTGCTTGAGCAGTGAGGCAACGATGTCGTAGAGCGCCTCGAGATGCCGGGTGCGGCTTGCCACCGTCGTGAAGCGCTCGTCTTCCATCACCTCGGGCTGGCCGGCGGTGTGGAAGAAGGTGCGCCACTGCTTGTCCGTCAGGACCATGAGGCAGAGGGAGCCGTCGGTGGTCGGGAACGGCCGCCGGATGGACACGTACCGCTGGAAGATGGGCGGGCCCAGGGAGGGCTCGAACGTCAGTCCTGCCATGTGGTCGGCGAGGACGAGCGCTGCGATGGTCTCGAACATGGGGACTTCGACGCATTGGCCCTGACCTGTGCGCAGCTTGTGCACCATGGCACCCAGCGCGGCGTTGGCGGCGCAGATGCCGGTCACCCTGTCCGCGACGGCGATGGGCGCGTAGCGCGGCGGCTCGCCAGGCGCGTGGAGCGAGGGTATGCCTGCAACGGCCTGGATCAGGTCGTCATAGGCGGGCTTGTCGGAGTCGGGCCCACCGGCCCCGTAGCCCACGATGCTCACGTAGACGAGGCCAGGCCTTTCCTTGCTGAGGCTCGCGTAGTCCAGGCCCAGGCGGGCCATGGCCTTCGGTCGCGTGTTGCACACGACGATGTCGCAAGTGCCCGCCAGGCGAACAAACGCCTCTCGTGCGGCGCCCTCCTTCAGGTCGAGAACGATGCTGCGCTTGCTGCGGTTCGTGTGCAGGAACATCGCCCCCATGCCGTCATGGCGGGCGGGGCCCATGCCGCGGATGGTGTCGCCGTCAGGCGGCTCCACCTTGATGACATCGGCCCCCATGTCCCCCAGGATTTGTGTCGCGACCGGCCCTGAAAGGGCCGCGGTCGCGTCCAGCACTCGAATTCCAAGCAATGGTCCAGTCATGACATCCTGCGTATGTTTTCATACATACTAACAAGTATCTTGGACGTTTGGCAATAGGTGCATTGCTACAGAGAACCATTGCACAGTAATCGATGAGGCCGTAAGATACCAATCAGTATTCATCGGCGCACGGCGCCTCAAAACACGGAGAAACAGATGTCGGTCTTATGGGAAATGCCGCTGGAGGATGAGTCGCTGCGTTGGCAGGGTCTCGCGCAGGAACTCACCGCGAAGCACTTCGCGCCGGCCGCCGATGCCATCGATCGCGAGCAGCGCTATCCGATCGAGCACCTGGACCCGCTGCGGGAGTCCGGCATCTCGGGCATGTTTCTGCCGAAGGCCTACGGCGGTGGTGGCGCGTCTCTCGTGTCGCTGGTCGCCGTGGTGGAGGCCATTGGTGCGGGCTGCGGATCGACCGCGGCGATCATGGCGGCGCTGTCTCTTGGCGCCTTCCCGGTGCTCCTTGGCGGCAACGAAACGCAGAAGCAGGCATTGCTCGGGGGGCTGGCCCGCAAGGGGGAGGCGGTCAACTTCGCGTTGAGCGAGCGTGGCGCCGGATCGGACGCGGCGGCGGTCGTGACCACGGCCGTCCGTGAAGGTGACGGCTGGCGCATCCGGGGTGAAAAGTGCTGGCTCGGGAATGGTGGGCACTCGACGCACTTCATCGTGTTTGCCCGCACGGGCGAAGAAGGGGCGCGGAACAACATCACGGCGTTCTGGGTGCCCCGGTCAACGGCGGGCGCGGTCGTCGACTTCTACGAAGACAAGATGGGCATTCGCGGCACGACGACGACGAACCTGAAGGTGGACGTCTGGGTGCCGCAAGAGAGCATGGTCGGCGAGGAAGGGCAAGGGTTGAAGCTCGCGCTGTCCACGCTCAATGTCGGACGGATCGTCGTCGCGGCGCAGGCGCTCGGCATCGCCCTGTGCAGCTACCGGGCGGCCGCCGAGTTCGCGGCGTCGCGCAAGACCTTCGGCAAGTCGATCATCGACCACCAGGGCGTTGGTTTCATGATGGCCGACGCGGCGACAAGCTTCTCTGCCGCGCGCATGATGGTTTTCGAAGCCGCGAAGGCCTACGACGCGGGCAAGGACGTCAGTGCGCTCGGCGCCATGGCCAAGCTCTTCTCCACGGAGGCTTCCCACGAGATCTGCGACACGTCGATGTCCGTGCTGGCCGGTCGAGGCTACGTGAAGCCGAATGTGGTCGAGCGCTGCTATCGTGACCAGCGAATCACGGAAATCTACGAGGGCACCTCGGAGATCCAACGGCTGGTGATCGCCCGGGCGATCAAGCGCGAGGCCTCGGCTTCCCATTCCTGACGCAACGATGAAATCCACCTCGAAGATGCCGCACGACCCTTCCATCACAGAGCAGTCCGGTGCATGGCGCGCCGTCGCTGAGCTCTATCACGCCTACTTCACGGGCATCGTGCTTTTCGCCGTGTCTCGACTTGGCACGGCCAAAGCGGAGGAGCTGGTCCATGAGATTTTCTGCCGCCAACGGCGTGAGCGGTTTCTGCCAGGGCTGAAGAAGCTAGGCATCGACCAGCTGCCGCCCGCCGTCGCTGCCGCGCAGTACCACTACCTCTCGAACCACATCGGCGGCGTCTCCGTGGAGTTCATGCCCGAGACCGAACGCAAGGCCTGGATCCGGTACGCCGCGCCGCGGTGGATCTGGGCGGACACCGCACTGTGCGGCATTCCGCCCGAAGTCTCCAGGGCGATGCTCCTGGGCTGGCACGCCCAGAACGGCACCATGTTGAACAACCCGCGCCTGGGTTTCGTGTGCACCAAACAGACCGTCGATGGCCAATCGGGCCTCGAGGGCTACTACTTCGAATACGACCGCGACCTGGCGCCGCACGAGCGGCTGCGCTTCGCCCGGAACGAGGATGCACCGGACTTCGATCCCGAGAAGGCGCCGAAGCTGCCGACCCAGACCTGGCCCCAAGAGCGCCTGGACAAAGCGCATCGCAACTACGCGATGGAGTACGTGCGCTCCGCGTTCCCCACCGCGCTCGCCTTGTGGGGACCCGACGAGGCCTCTTCGCGCCTTCGATTGGCGGCCAAGATGATCGGCATGCAGTTCTACCACGCGACCTCGCGCAGGCTCGGCGAGGACTTCGGGACAGACGCCTCGGGCTTTGGCCGCTTCCTCCGGTCGATCGCGATCGCTCACGGTGACCGCGCCGATCTGACCCGCATCGGCGGCGGCATGGAAGTGAGGCAGCAAGGCTGGGCATTCCGCGAAGGGGTGGTCGAGTGGGACCCCGGCCTGGACCTCGCCTGGAATGGCCTTTTCGAAGGGGCCTTGCAAGCCCACAACCGCCGGCTCTCCCTGGGTTTCGCGCACCAGGAAGTCCATGGCGGACACGAGCTGCGCTGGAGCATCCAGGAATGACAACACACACCGAGAACACTTCGCAACCCGGGTTGGGCGCGCTGGCGGGACTGAAGGTGGTCGATGCGGCGCGCGTGCTCGCCGGCCCTTTTGCGGGGCAGATCCTGGGGGACCACGGCGCGGACGTGCTCAAGATCGAGAGTCCGGAAGGCGACGAGTGCCGCGGTTTCGGCCCTCCCTTTGTCAACGGGCACTCGGCCTACTTCAACGCCGTCAACCGCAACAAGCGCAGCGTCGTGCTGGACCTGGGAAAGGCGGAGGAACGGGATCGCCTCTACGCCATGTTGGAGACAGCCGACGTCCTGCTCGAGAACTTCAAGCTCAGCACGCTGCAATCCTGGGGGATTCCCAACGTCCAATGGTTCACCGAGCGCTACCCGCGCCTGATCCACTGCCGCATCACGGGCTTCGGCGATACCGGACCCTACGGCGGGCTGCCAGGCTACGACGCCGCCGTGCAGGCGATGGCGGGGCTGCTCTCGATCAATGGCGACCAAGGCGCTGAGCCGGTGCGCATCGGCGTGCCCGTCGTCGACCTCACCACCGGCATGAATGCGGCGATGGCGGTCTTGCTGGCCCTGCAGGCCCGCGCCCGGACGGGCCGGGGCCAGATGGCGGACGTCAGTCTCTACGACTGCGCGGTGTCGGTGGCGCACCCCTTCCTGAGCAACTACCTCCATTCGGGCAAGGTGCCGGGCCCAACGGGCAACCGGCACGCCAATATCGTGCCCTACAACGTGTACAAGACGGCCTCCTACCCACTGTTCATCGCTGTGGCGAACGACCGGCTGTTCGCGAAGCTGTGCACGCATCTGCAGACGCCCCACCTGCCCAGGGACCCGCGTTTCGCGACGAACAAGCTGCGGGTCGAGAACCGCGAGGCGCTCGAAGTGGCGTTGTCCCGGGCTTTTTCCAGGGTGGATGGTGACGAGTTCGGCAAGCGGTTGCTGGCGGACGGTGTGCCGGCCGCCCCGATTCTGGACATCGCCAGCGTGGCGGCCTCCGAGCACACCCAGTACCGGCAGATGGTGGTTCGCCAACCCGACTATGTCGGTCCCGGCATTCCGATCAAGCTCTCCGACACGCCAGGGAGCATTCGCAAGGGGACGCCCCCTCTGGGAAGCACGACACTGGAGCCCGATGCCGACCCGTTCGACCAGGCCTGATGCTGTCCGCACCCGTAGTAGGATCGACGATCCTGCGCGCGTGGAGAGAGGGCATCTGGTGGAACTTCCGGACAACATCATGGGTTGGGTGGATACCGACTACGAGTCGATGCCGGCGACGCAACTGGCCCTGCTCGATGCGGCGGCGAGGGCCTTCACGAACTTCGGATTTGCGGCCGCTTCCATCGATGTCATCGCGGCCCAGATCGGTGCCACGAAGGGCAGTGTCTACTACCACTACCGCAGCAAGGCCGACCTGTTCTTTGCCGTGCACAAACGTGCGATGGTGCTGAACCTGCGCGCGCAGTTGCCGGTGGTGCAGGACCAGTCGCTGGACCCTGTCCAGAAGCTGCAAAGCATGTCCTATCGGCATGCGATGGTGATGATGGAGCACTTGCACTACCAGCGGGTCACCGTCCAGGGCGTAGAGCTTCACCAGTCCACCACGACCAGCGCTTCGGAGAGGGAGGCGCTGAAGGAAGTCGTTGCGATGCGCGATGCCTACGAGCACCTGTTCGAGAACGTGCTTCGAGAAGGCATCGCGGCCGGAAGTCTTGCGGCCGTGGAGCCCTCGCTGGCCTCCAAGGGCATTCTGGGTTCGCTGAACTGGATCACGGTCTGGTACCGGCCCCGAAAAGGCGACACGTTCTCTTCACGGCACCGAATCGCCGAGCAGCTCGCCAGGCAGGTCACCCATGGCGTGTCGCGCGACGCCCCGCCGCTGGTGGGCGCGGTGACCGCACGACCGCTCGACCAGCAGGCCGGCAGCAACGGTTGAACGGCGCCGCATCCGCCGCTCGGGTCGGCCTGGTCGGCCCCCAACGCGAACATCGGCGCAGCGAGACCGAAGAACTCAGGCAGACAGCATGTCGATCAACCAGGACGTGCCAGGATCATCGACGAACGACCGGCCCATCGCGATCTGATGCCGGAAGGGCTCCAAAGCGAATGGCACGGCCTGCAGGGACCAACGCGCTTCCTGCCGTGCGACAAGGTCTTTCGGGACGGTCAGGATCAAGTCGGTCGATGGAAGCAGGCGCAGTGCCGCCTCGAAATGAGCGGCGACGAGTCGAATGTTCCGCTCCTGCCCCAAGCGGCTCAGCGTCTGGTCGATGACCCCGAAGGACCCGGGCTGCACCAGCACCTGCAAGTGCTCCGCCGCCAGATACCGATCCAAGGTGAGTCGGCGCTTGAAGGCGGGGTGGCCCGCGCGCGCGACGCAGACATAGGGAACCTCCCTCAGGGTCTTCACGGCGATGGCATCGTCGGCGCTGTTGAGCACACCCAATGCCAGATCCAGCGCCCCGGATCGGATCATGTCCGCCGCGTGCGTTCGCCCCACGTGCGTCAGTTGAATGCGCACGAAAGGCGCCTGCGCAAGGATGCGGCCAAGCACGGGTTCGAGGATCGCGACGGCGGCGTGGTCCGAGCAACCGATCTGATAGTGCCGCCGCGAGCGCGCGGGATCGAATGCGCTGGACATCGCAAACACCCGCTGAGCCCGCACCAGAATCGCCCGGACTTCCTGCTGCAAGGCCACGGCCTTGGGCGTGGGCACCATGGCGTGCCCGCGCCGTACAACGATCTGGTCGCCGCAGGCCTGGCGCAAACGCGTCAGCGCATGGCTCACCGCCGGTTGGGTCAATGCCAGGCGGTCCGCTGCGCGCGAGACGCTGCGTTCGCTGAGCACCGCATCGAATACCACCAACAGGTTGAGATCGAGCCGTCGAAGGTCCATGAATCCATTATGCATTCCATTCATTGATGAAGATGGAAAAGCATCATTGGACCGTGATCTCCGAAATATCTACATTGGCTGCACCTTCTGAAGAAGGTCTATTCATAGTGCGCATGAATATCAGACCAACACCTATCCTGGAGACAAGCAGCCATGAACCGCAAGACCCACCCTCCATCGCCAGCGGCGGCGAAAGGCAGGCGCAGCCTGGCCACCGTGTTCTGCGCAGCCGCGCTGTGCGCGCTGCTGGGTGGTCACGCGCAGGCCGCCGATTGGCCCGATCGCCCCATTCGCATCGTGGTGCCGTTCGGCGCGGGCGGCAGCACCGATGCGCTCGCCCGCATCCTGGCAGAGAAGCTGAGTGGGCTCGTCGGACAGACCGTCGTCATTGAAAACCGCGCGGGCGCGGCCGGCGCCATCGGCGCACAGGCCGTGTCCAAGGCCGCGCCCGATGGCACCACGTTCCTGCTGGCGACAAGCAGCACCCATGCGGTGCTGCCCCATCTGCGCCCGCTGCCCTACGACCCGATCAAGGACTTCACAGCGATCGCGCGCATCGCTTCGGCGCCCAACGTGCTCATGGTCAGTCCTGCACTCAAGGTCGCCACCGTCAAGGATCTGGCGCAGCTGGCGGCCTCCCGCGAAGGCGGACTGACCTACTCGTCCAGCGGGAGTGGCACCGTCACGCACCTCATCGCGGCGGACTTTGTCCAGCGCGCGGGCATCCGCGCTCGGCACATTCCCTACAAGACCGGCATTCAAGCCCTGCCCGAGCTCAACAGCGGACAGATCGACTTCACCTTCGACAGCATCGTCTGGGCCCTGCCCCAGGCGCAGGCCGGCAAGATCAAGGCTTTGGCCATCGGCAGCCCGGAACGATCGCCGTTGGCCCCCGATCTGCCGACGATGCGTGAGGCGGGATTCGCGGGTTTCGACGGCACGACGTGGTTCGCGCTCATGGGGCCGGCGGGGATCCCCCCGAAGATCGTGGCGGAGCTCAATCGCCACATCAACGCGGCGCTGCGCGACCCCGACCTGCGAGCCCAGTTTGAACGCCAGGGCGCCGAGGCTTTGGGCGGCACGCCGCAGGACCTGGAGAAGCTCGTTCGGGATGATGGCAGCCGATGGGCCAAGGTCATCACCACGGGCAACATCAAGATCGAACAGTGAAAAAGAAGGTACCGCTCAAGCCATGACCACACCAAGCACGTCCATGCCCCTCCACTTCCGCGATCTGGTCGCCAGCGAACGCCCGCTGGTGCTCCCCGGAGCCCACGATGCGATCTCCGCCCTGCTCATCCAGCAGGCGGGCTTCAAAGCCTACTTTATTGGCGGTTTCCCCCTGGTCGGCGCTCGATTCGGCCTGCCCGACATCGGCCTGGCCACGCTGGGGGAAATCGGTGCGGGCGTGCGCGACATCCTCGCGGTGTCCGACCTGCCCGTGCTGGTGGACGTCGACAACGGCTACGGCGACGTCAAGAACGTGGTTCATGCGGTGCACACCTACGAGAAGATGGGCGCGCAGGCCCTGTTCTTTGAAGACCAGGTCTCTCCCAAGCGGTGTGGCCACATCGCAGGCAAGGAGCTACTGCCCTGCGAGGAAATGGAGCGCCGCATCCGCGCCGCCGCGGAGCAACGCCGCGACCCCCGCACCTTCATCATTGCCCGCACCGATGCCCGCGAGGTCTACGGCATGGACGAGGCCTTGCGACGCGGCGAACGCTACGCCCGGGCGGGTGCCGACGGCCTGTTCATCGAAGCCCCCGAGTCGGTGGAAGAACTCGCGCTCATTGGCCGACGCCTGGCAGGCGTGCCCCTGATGGCCAACATGCTCGAAGGGGGGCGCACCCCGATCCTGCGCCCGCAGGAACTGGAAGATCTCGGGTTCCGCATCGTCATCTACGGCATTTCGCTCTTGATGCGCAGCGTGCGCGTCATGCAGGAAAGCCTTGCCGACATCCGCAGCGGCGAGCTGAGGCTGGTGGGCACCGGCGTTGGGTTCGAGGAGTACAAGACGATCGTCGGGTTCGATCGCTGGTCGAACATCGAATCCCGGTACGGCGGATAAAGAAGACGGCGGTCCACAAGCAGAAGGCGATCATGATTTTTGTTTTTCACTTGCTGGATCGGCCCGGCGCTGCGGCGCTTCGTGAGGCGATGCGGCCATCGCACAAGGCGTACTTGGCCCAGGTGGCCGATCGCATCGCATTTGCGGGCCCCCTGACAAGTGACGAGGGTGCCGCCATGGTGGGCAGCCTGCTGGCCATCGACTTCGAGACTCGCGAGGAAGCGATGCGCTGGCAGCGCAACGAGCCGTTCACCCAAGCGGGCCTCTACGCAAGCGCATCGGTCCATGCGTTCGACAACCTGTGGCAGCAGCGGTGTGGCTATCCCCCTTTGGGTTGAACCCCTGAGGCGCGCTACCAATCGGCACGCGGCGTCTTATGGACCAGCTGAAGGAAGTGCGCCGCCTGCTCGGACATGGGGCGGTCACTTCGCGTGACGCTGCCGTAGGAGGCCAGGCGGTTGCGCATCCTGTACTTCACGATCCCCAACATCCCCTTCTTCGAGAAGCCTTTCGCGACCGACTGCGGCAAGGCCGAAATCATCTGTGTGCGGGAGATGAGATGCACGGTGATCAACGTGGACGACGTTTCAAGAAGCCCGCGCGGAAGCGCGGCATGGTGTTCCCTGAACTCCTGAGCGACGACCTCCCTCATGGGTGAGCCTTCCTGCTGGAACACCCAGGGAAACTGGCTGATCTGTTCAAACGAGGGGTTGCGCACCTTCGCCAGCGGATGGCCCGGCGCGCACACCACGGCGATGTCCTCCTCCGCCAGCGGCCGAAAGATGTACGCACCGCCGCCGGGGGGAACACGGCCGATGACCGCATCGAGTTCCCCCTCGTCCAGCCGACCCATCAGCTCATCGCTGGTCCCAACCGCGATGTTGATGGACAGCAGCGGAAGATCGCGCATCAGCTTTTCGATGGCGCCGGTGAGGTAGGTGGGCGACGCGGCCATGATGCTGCCCACCGACACCCTGCCCGAACTCCCCAGCTTCAGCTCATGCAATTCGCGGTGGAGTTGTTCCAGCGTGCCGCGCATGCCGCGAAAACTCAGCAACGCGCACCGCCCGGCCGCGTTCATCTGAATCGTCCGGCCCACACGTTCAAAGAGCTGCTGCCCCAGAGACTGCTCCAGCTCATGGAGCATCTTGGTGGCCGCGGGTTGTGTCATCCCCAAGGAGGATGCCGCCGCACCCAAGGTCCGATGCTCATCGATGGCCAGCAGAAGGGCAAGTTGCCGCATCCGCAAGCGGTTCATCAGCAGTTCAATCTGCTTGTGGTCGGACATCTTCCTCATAGCCACCAGTTATAAGCCAATCAATTATTTTCATTTTACGGGCATCAATGAGAAACCGATGATGCCCATCGAAAGAGACACACCCGAGTGGGTGAAGGAGACAAGGAATGGCTTTCATGAAAACTGGCCGGGCACACCGTCGATGCGTTCTCGCGATGGCGGTCACCCTGGTCGTCGGCACCGCGCTGGCGCAAGACAAGTACCCGTCCCGCGCGATCCGGATCGTGGTGGGCTCGGAGGCCGGCAGCGCGCCGGACACGCTGGCCCGAGCCGTGGCCAACGAGATGGCGCCGCTGCTGGGCCAGGCGGTCGTGGTGGAGAACAAGGCAGGCGCCGCAGGGACGATTGGCGCGGCCCTGGTGGCAGGCTCTCCGGCCGATGGCCACACCTTGCTCATGGGCACCGTGTCGAACGTCGCGCTGGCGCCCTCCTTCTACCCGGTCAAGTACGACCCGAACAAGAGCTTCACGCCCATCGGCATGGTGGCCTCGGTTCCTCTGGTGCTGGTGACGTCCCCGAACCTGGGCGCTGCCACCTTTGCGCAACTCAAGGAGAAAGCCCGGCAGAGCCCCGCCGGGCAGTTGACATACGCCTCTCCAGGCGTGGGTGGTCCGCAGCACCTGGCGGGCGTCCTGCTGCAACGATCGATGGGGGCCGAAATGCTGCACGTGCCCTACAAGAGCGGCGGCGCGGCCATGGTCGGGGTCTCCGCGGGCGACGTGAACATGGCGTTTGCCGGCATCCCCGCCGCGGCGGCATTGGCCCAATCCAAACGGGTTCATGCCCTGTTCGTGACGTCCGAGAAGCGTTCATCGGCGCTGCCTGAGGTGCCGTCGGCGGCGGAGGCCGGCCTGCCCGACTTTGTCATCGACAACTGGCACGCGCTCTTCGCCCCGGCCAACCTGCCCTCGCCCATCCGCGCCGTGCTGGAAGCCGCGTTGCAGAAATCGCTGCAGGTGCCCGCGGTGGTGAGCCAGTTCCAGAAAGGCGGCGCGGAGGCGGCGCCAGGCACCGGGGCGCAGCTGGGTGCGATGGTGGCCTCGGAAACCCTGCGCTGGTCCAAAGTCGTCACCGACAACAAACTCAAGGCCGAGTGATGACCGAACCGAATTTGCTCATCATCATGGACGACGAGCACAACAAGAAGGTGCTCGGCTACAACGGCCACCCCCTGGTGAAGACCCCGAACCTGGATCGGCTCGCCAGAGGCGGAACGGTCTACGAGAACGCCTACTCCAGCTCGCCCATCTGCGTCCCCGCCCGTGCGGTGTTCGCAACCGGCCAATACGTCCACGACAACCGATGCTGGGACAACGCGATCGCCTACAACGGCGACATGCCGAGCTGGTCGCACCTGCTGCGCGATGCCGGCCATACCGTCACGTCCATCGGGAAGCTGCACTACACCGGTGACGACGTCGACGGCGGATTCACCGAGCAGATCATTCCGATGCACATCGAAGCCGGTGTGGGCGACCTGTACGGCTTGATCCGGTCCCCCTTGCCGACCCGCCATCAATCCGCCGATCTGGCGCGCAGCATCGGCCCTGGTGAAAGCAGCTACACGCGCTACGACCGGGACATCACCACCCGGACGATCGATTGGTTGCGCACCACGGGGCGCGGCGCCCACGACAAACCGTGGGTCTTGTACGCGTCTTTCATGTCGCCTCACTCGCCCCTGATTGCGCCACCCGAGTACTTTGCGATGTACCCCGTCAGCGGGATTCAGGTACCCACCAAGCGCGTTCCACTGCACCCGTGGATCAAGGCCTGGAATGACTGCTACGGATTCGATTCGTACTTCGAAAGCGACGAGAGAAGGCGCGTGGCCATTGCGTCCTACCTGGGTCTTTGCTCCTTCCTCGATGCGAACGTCGGGAAGATCCTCTACGCACTGGAGGAAACGGGCCTGGCTCACAACACGCGCGTGGTCTTTCTTTCCGACCACGGGGACAACCTGGGTTCCCGCGCCCTGTGGGGAAAATCGACCATGTACGAGGAGTCCGCTGGCGTCCCCCTGATCTCATCGGGCCCGGGTGTCGCCGCGGGCCGCAGGGTCAAGACGCCCGTCTCCCATGTGGACTTCTTCCCCTCCATCCTGCAATGCGTGGGCCAGGAAGACCTGGTTCCGACTCACCTGCCCGGCCGCTCGATTTTCGACATCGCGGATGCGCCCTACGACGCGCAGCGCATCGTGTTCAGCGAGTACCACGCGGCCGGCGGGGTGAGCGCGGCGTACATGCTGCGCCAGGGCCGATACAAGTACATCCACTACACGGGGTTTGATCCCGAGCTGTTCGATCTGGAGGCCGATCCCGAAGAGGTGATGGACCTGGGGACATCGCCGTCCATGGCGGCGGTGCTCGCGGGGTTCAGGCAAGCGCTGGACGCCATCTGCGATCCGCAGGCCACGGACCTGGCGGCCAAGCGGGACCAGCAAGCGCTCATCGAGGCCCACGGTGGCGCGGAGAAGATTCTGGCCAGAGGCGGCAGCAGCTACACGCCCATCCCCGGCGAGCCCGTGCAACTCATCGGCAACCAGGCCTGAGGTCCACGTTGGCCGCCACGGATCAGGCGCGCATCCACTGGAGGCCCGCCGAGGTGCCGTTGGCCACGGCACCTCGGCGGGGCCTGTACTCGCAACCGATCCAGCCGTCCCACTGCCCTGCCGCGACCATCTCGTTGATCAGATCGAACAGGTAGGCAAAGTTCACTTCGCCGATGTCGGGTTCATGGCGTTGCGGCACGCCGGCGATCTGCAGGTGGCCTACGCGCCCGGTCGGCAGGTACTGGCGCAGCTTCATAGCCAGATCGCCTTCGACGATCTGGCAGTGATACAGGTCCATCTGCACCTTGAGGTTCGACAGCCCGATCGTTTCGACGATCTGGTGCGCGTGATCCTGGCGGTTCAGGAAGAAGCGGGGAATGTCCCGTCCGTTGATGGGCTCGATGAGCACGTCGCGCCCCACCTGGGCCGCCTGTTCGGCGGCCCAGCGCAGGTTGTCCAGGTAGACCGACTGCGCATCTTCGCGCCGTGCGCCCTCGGGCATCAGGCCGGCCATCGCATGCAACCGGGGACAGTCCAGCGCCGCCGCGTATTCGAGGGCCTGGTGCACACCCGCCCGGAACTCGGCCTGGCGGCCGGGCAGCGAGGCCAGGCCGCGCTCGCCCGCGTCCCAGTGGCCGGGCGGCATGTTGAAGAGAACCTGTTGAAGCCCGTTGGCCTTCAATCGGGCGGCCAGTTCCTGCACGGGGTAGGCATACGGGAAAAGGTACTCGACCGCCTGGAATCCGTCTTTCGCGGCGGCTTCGAATCGGTCCAGAAATTCGAGCTCGGGGTAGAGCATGGAGAGGTTGGCGGCAAAACGGGGCATGGGGTCGGACTCCTACCAGCGGGCGCCAAATTGGCGGCGCAGTTCTTCGATGTATGAGGCGTCGAGCGGCGCCGCGTGGGCGCCAGCCAACTGAAACAGCCGGGCCGTTTCCTCCAGCTCTTCCAGCGCCGCCATGGCGGCCCCGGGCGTGTCGTGCCAGACATTGGGGCCCAGCCGGGACAGCATCACGGCGCGGATCGGTGTGCCGAGCGCGCCATAGCGCGCAATGACCCTAGCGACCTCATCGGCGGCCTCAGGTGCGCCCGGGCGGTGGTAGTCGATCACCGGCACATGGCCCACCTTCATCACGAAGTACGGTGTGAGCGCCGGCAGCAGTTCGGGCGACGGTCTGTGCAGCGTCAGGGCCACGCAGTGGGTGGAATGCGTGTGGATGACGCATTGCGTGCCGGCATCGAACACGGTGGCCGCCTGGTAGATGCTCGCATGCAGCGCGATGGTCTTGCTGGCGCGGTCGCCGCTGACTTGCCGCAGGTTCCCATCGAGCCGCGCCAGCCGCGCCGGATCCAGAAAGCCCAGGCAGGCGTCAGACGGCGTGATCAGAAACCCGTCGTCCAGGCGCACGCTGATGTTGCCGGCCGTGGCATGAACGTACCCGCGCTCGAACAGGCTGGCGCCGATGCGGCAGATCTCCTCCCGCGCGTTGGCTTCGTTCATGCCAGCACCTGGAAGGCCTTGGTGAAGAAATCCTCGCTGCCGAAGTTGCCGGACTTCAGTGTGAGATGCAGGCCCACGCCCTCATCGGTTGTCGCATGGCACCAGGGCACCCCGGGGTCGATCTGCGGCCCGATCTGCATCTGGACAATGCCGAGCGCCTGCACGCAGGCGCCGGAGGTTTCGCCACCGGCCACGACCAGCTGCCGCACACCCAGCGAGACCAGCCGCTGCGCGATGCCGGCGATGCATTGTTCGACCAACGCGCCCGCCTCCATGCCGCCGAGCCTGCGCTGGGTGGCGGCCACCGAGTCGGGGGCCGCCGTGGAGTACAGCAGCACGGGCCCGGCGCCTTGCGCCAGCAGCGGTGCGGCCCAGTCGAGCGCGGCGCCTTCCACGTCTTCACCGGCCGCGATGCGCAGGGGGTCCAGCGCGAAGGCAGGTTGACCCGCCGCGATGAAATGCGCCACCTGCTGGTTGGTGGCCTGAGAGCAGCTGCCGGACACGATGGCCCGCAACCCTGCCGCCGCGGGCAGCGCACTGGCCTGGGCCGATGGCGCCAGCCCATGGTTGGGCGGCAGGCCGATGGCCACGCCAGATCCGGCGGTGAGCAGCGGCAGATCCGCCAGCGCAGGCCCCAGGCGAAGGAGGTCGTCGTTGGACAAGGCGTCGACCACCGCGATGCCCACCCCGCCGCGCCTGAGCGCCTCGATCCTGGCGCGCACGGCTTCGGCGCCCGCCGCCACGGTGCGGTAGTCGATCAGCCCCACCGTGCGGCGGCACTGCGCCTGCAGCACCCGCACCAGGTTGGCATCGGTCATCGGCGTGAGCGGGTGGTTTTTCATGCCGCTGTCGCTCAGCAGCGCGTCACCGACAAACAGATGGCCTTTGAAAACCGTCCGTCCGTTGTCCGGGAACGCCGGTGTGGCGATGGTGAAATCGCAGCCCATGGCATCCATGAGCGCGTCCGTCACCGGTCCGATGTTGCCCTCGGGTGTGCTGTCGAAGGTCGAGCAGTACTTGAAGTAGATCTGGCCCGCGCCTTGCGCATGGAGCCAGCGCCAGGCCGCCAGCGACTGCTCGATGGCCTCGCGCGCCGGAACCGTTCGGGACTTGAGCGCGATCACCACCGCATCCACCTCGGCGCCGAGCGGCCCGGCAGGCACGCCAATGGTCTGAACCACCCGCATGCCGGCGCGCACCAGGTTGTTCGCCAGATCGCTCGCCCCGGTGAAATCGTCTGCGATGCAGCCCAGCAAGAGCGTCATGACGGGCTGACCGGCAGTTCGATGCCGGGAAAGATCTTGATCACGGCGCTGTCGTCCTCTCTCGCGAAACCGGCGGTCGAGGCTTGCATGAACATCTGGTGCGCGGTCGAGGACAGCGGCAGGGGAAACTTGCTGGAACGGGCCATGTCCAGCACCAGGCCGAGGTCCTTCACGAAGATGTCGACCGCCGACAACGGCGTGTAGTCGCCCGCGAGCACATGGGCCATGCGGTTCTCGAACATCCAGCTGTTGCCCGCGCTGTGCGTGATGACCTCGTACAGCGCGTCGGGATCCACGCCTTCCCGCAGCCCCAGCGCCATGGCTTCGGCCGCCGCGGCGATGTGCACCCCCGCCAGGAGCTGGTTGATGACCTTGACCTTGCTGCCCGCGCCGGCGCGGTTCCCCAGGCGGTACACCTTGCCCGCCATCGCGTCGAGCACAGCATCCGCCTTGGCATAGGCTTCGGGCCGGGCCGAGGTCATCATGGTCATCTCGCCGCTGGCGGCCTTGGCCGCACCACCGGAGATGGGGGCGTCGATGTAAAGGATGCCGCTGCGCGCCAGGCGCTCCTCGAAATCCTGCGAGACCTTGGGGTCCACGGTGGAGCACATGACAAAGACACTGCCGGCCTTCATGGTGGCCGCCACCCCGTCGGCCCCGAACAAGACGCTCTCGGTCTGCGCGGCGTTGACGACGACCGAGATCACCACGTCGCTGGCGGCCCCCAGTTCGGCCAGCGTCGCGCAAGCGGTGCCACCGTCGCTGGCGAACGCCCGCGCCACGTCCGAGCGCACATCAAACACCTGCAGCGCGAAGCCCGCGCGGCGAAGCGACTTCGCCATGCCAAGGCCCATCGCGCCCAGTCCCACCACGCCAACATGGCTCATTTCAGTTCTTTCAGAAGGGTTCAAGTCAGGAAATCGACGACCGCATCGCTGTTCGTCAACATCATCAGATGACCGCCCGGCGCCTGGACCACAGGCCATCCCGCGGCGCTCGCCACGGCGGCGTACCGGAGATAGGGCTGTGGGCTCCGGTCACTGGCCAGCAGATACCGCCCGGGAAAGGCGGTCACGTCGGCCTGGGGCAAGGTGACGGGTTCCGAGAAGGTGCGAAACGGCTGCGGTGTGAGCTGGCGGGCCACCGCCTGCGCCATGTCCGGCGAGGGCAGTTGAAACTGCGCGACGTCGGGCAATGGCATCCACCAACCTTCGCCCTTCGTGGCGGCGGCCTTGACATAGCGCTCGGCCGCCTCGGGCGTGGTGAGTTCCAGCATGGCCTGGCCCGGCGTGGGAATCACGGCTTCCAGCCAGGCGATCTCGGCCAGGCGCGAACCCAGGCGGTGCAGCAGGGCCGGGCCGAGCAGGCCGGCATAGGAATGCAGCACCAGGGTCACGTGTTGCAGGTCAAGCGCTTCGATGAGCTGCGCCACATCGTTCACATGGGTGTCGGCGCTGATCTCGCGGCTGAGTTCGGCGCGCCGATGGGCCAGGCCGCTCAGCGTGGGCGCGAAGGTCCGGCGCCCACGCTGCTCCAGCTTGCGGGCGACTTCCTGCCAGCACCAGCCACCGTGCCATGCACCGTGCACCAACACCACGGGGCCTTCGTGCGTCGATTGCATGGGCATCACGACCTCGCGATCAGACATCCTGAGCCTGCGCGGCCATGCCATCGGGGCTGAAACCCGCCCCCACGGCCTTGGCCTTCTCGGCCAGCGCGGCGTCCCACTTGACCCGGCCCGGCGTCTTGCCCCCCAGGATGGAGACCAGCATGCCACCGGTCACCGGGTCTTCACCGTCCAGGCTGCGGAACGCGCGGTGGACGAAGGGCGGCACGCTGATGGTGTCGCGTGGACCCAGCGTGACGGTGTGCGTCTTGCCCGTGGCGCCATCGATCCAGTCGACCTCCCAGCGACCGGCCTGCACGACGAACACCTCTTCGCTGTCGTGCCAGTGCATGGCCGCGCCGCAGCCTTGGGGAGCCACGATGTAGTCCACGTGGAAGTTCTCGGCGGCGGCGATGCTGGGCTTGAAGTTCGGGTCGTCGGTGACACCGGAACCGATCACGCTGTACAGCGTGCGCTCGTGGCCCTTGACGTAGGTGTCGACGAAGGCGCGCGGGCTGGCGGGAATGCCGCCCCAGCGGGCCACGCGCCTGGCCATCTCTTCCGGAGAAAGGGCTTGGGAGGGAGCGACGTACTCGTCCCAGGAATCGATCAATGCTTGTCTGTCCATGGTGAGGTCCTTCAAGGTTTTTGGGCTGTCAACCTTTGACGGCGCCCGCGGTCAGACCGGTGATGATCTGTTTGGCGGCGACGAAGGTGAAGATGAGCGGAGGCAGTGCGATGAGCACGCCCGCGGCCATGATCTTTCCCCACTCCACGCCGGTGTCGGTGATGTAGTTGGAGATGGACGCTGGCAGCGTTCGCGTGATCCGGTTGGTCAGGATGAAGCTCAGGATGAACTCGTTCCAGGCCAGGCGGAAGGTGAAGATGGCCGCCGCCGCCAGACCGGGCTTGAGCAAGGGCAGGACGATCTTGTAGAACACCTTGAAGGGGCCGCAACCATCGATGGCCGCGGCCTCCTCCAGTTCGATGGGCAGCTGGTCGATGAACCCATACAGCAGCCAGATCGTGAACGGCAGGTTCAGCGCGACATACACCAGCACCACCCCGGACAGCGTGTCACCGATGCCCCAGGCGGACCAGATGACGAACACCGGCACCGCCAGCACGGCCGGCGGCAGCGTGCGCAGGATCAGCGTCGAATAGCTCAGCGGCTCGCGGCCCAGGAAACGGAAGCGGGCCATGGCGTAGGCGCACATCGTGCCCAGCATCAGCGTGATCAGCGTCGCCGCCAGGGACACCTTCAGGCTGTTGAGCATGTAGCGCTCGATGTGGTTGTCCTGAACCACCGAACGGTAGTTGTCCAGCGTGGGCGCGAACAGCCACGACCACTGGGTGTCGAAGATCTGCGCCTCGGTTTTCAACGACGTCATCGTCATGATGACCAGCGGCAGAAGACACGAGGTGGCCAGCAGCGTCAACATCAGGTAGTGCAGCGGGGAACCGCGCGGCACTGTTTCGGGATTGCTCATCGACGGGCCTTGGTTTTCAGCGGATTGGAGATCAACAGGATGGCGATGGACAAAGCCGAGACGATGACCAGCAGGAGAATCGACAACGCCGAGGAATAGCCCAGCTTCTGGCTGATGAAGGCCGCCTTGAAGATGTGCAGCGAGAAAAGCTCGGTGCTCAGGCCAGGGCCGCCGAAGGTCATGACGTAGATCACCTCCAGGCCCCGGAATCCGTCGATCATCCGCGCCAGCAGCGTCACGATCAGGATGGGTTTGAGGATCGGCAGCTTCACCCGGACGATCTGTTGCCACCAGTTCGCGCCGTCGATGCGCGCCGCTTCCATGACGCTTTCATCCAGGCCCTGCAGCCCGGCCAGCACCATGATGAGCACGAAGGGCGTCCACTGCCAGATGTCGGTGACCACCATGGCCGTGAACGCCAGCACGGGATCGGCCAGCCAGGCCTGGGGCGAAAGCCCCATCCACGAGACAGCATGGTTGACGGGCCCGAAGTTGGCATCGAACAGGTAACGCCAGATGAGGCCCACGCAGATCGGCGCGATCATCATGGGCAACACGAAGATCGTGCGGAAGAAGCGCATGCCGCGCACCGGCTTCTCCAGGAACAGCGCGAGCGCGACACCCAGCACGAGCTCCGCGGACACCGCGATCAGCACGAAGGCGACGGTGACGCCCATCGACGTCCACACCTGCTCGGACTTCAGCATCTCGACAAAGGCATCCAGGCCGACGAACCTGGCGGTCTCGAAGTCGGTGCCCAGCGACCAGTCGTAGAAGCTGAGCTGCACCGCACTCAGGATCGGGTACATCAACCCCGCCAGCATGACCAGCACGGCCGGCAGGATGTAGATGTAAGGCGTCAGTCGCGCCAGGCGAGCGGATGTCATCGGGCGCCTGCCTCAGCTCTTGAGCCAGCCGCCCTGGCGCACGGCGTCCTCGGCCGCTTTCACGGCGGCATCCAGCGCCTGCTTGGCGGGCTTGCGGCCGGTGATGACGTCCGGCAGGGCCTGCCCGATGATCTGCTGGCTGATGTGGTCCCACTCGGGGATCAGCGGCCGCCAGTCCGGGTTGGCGATCTTCAGGGACTCGCGCAGCGCCGGCAGCTCCAGGGCGTACTTCTTGCCGACGTCCGCGTTGTCCAGCGTGCTCCAGCGGTTGATGTTGCCACCCGACATCGCGATCTTGAGATCCGCCTGCTTGCTGGTCATCCATTGCATGAAGAGGAAGGCCGCGTCCTTGTTGCGGGCGTTCTTCGGGATGGCCATGGCGAAGCCGCCGCTCTGAGCGGAATGCTGGGTGCCCTTGGGGTGCACGGCGTAGCCGACCTTGCCGGCGATGCGGCTCTTCGCCGGGTCCTGCACGGGCCCCATGATGGCGACCGAATCGAGGTACATCGCGGCCTGGCCCTGCAGGAAGGCGTTCTGCATTTCGCCGAAGCCGTAGCTCGGGATGCCGGCGGGGCCGGTGTCCACGATTTCCTTGAGGATCTCGGCGGCGCGCACGCCTTGCGCGTTGTTGAACGCGGCCCGCCAGTTGCTGTCGAACACCTCACCGCCATGGGGCGTCAGGTGCAGCAGCCAGGCGGCGGTCACCTGATGCCCGGTCTGCCCGCGCGAGGTGAGACCACCGATGCCTTCCTTGTCCTTGATGACGCGGCAAGCCGACAGCAGGTCGTTGTAGGTTTTCGGCACCGCGATCTTGTGCTTTTCCAGGATGTCAGTGCGGTACGCCAGCACGCCAGTCTCGGCCCCGAACGGAATGCCATAGGGCCGGGCACCGGGTCCGGGCAGGTACATCTTGGGGCCGCCCACCAGCGCGTTCGTTTCCCAGTACTTGCCGATGATGTCTTTCTGGTCCCAGCCGGGGTCGGCCAGGGCCTTGTTGGCGAAGTAGCCGTCCAGCGGCTCCAGCAGGTCCTTCTTGACGTATTCGGTCTTCCACATCACGACGTAGACCGCCACGTCGTAGTCACCGTTGCCCCGCTTGCCCATCTCGAGGACCTGCTTGTCCTTCATGCGCAGGTACTGCATCTTGTCGCGCTCGACCTTGATCCCGGTCTCGGCCGTGAATTCGGCGAACAGCTTCTCGGCCTGGTCGTAATGGGGATGCGCCGGGTAGTTGACGACGATGGTCTGGCCCTTGTACTTGGCGTAGCGGTCCTGTGCCAGCGTGTGCACCCAGGGTCCCAGGGCCGCGCTTGCGGCGGCCCCTTGAAGCAGTTGACGTCTTTTCATGCTGGTGTCTCCGGTTGGTTGAATCAAAGGCCGAGGGATCGGCCGTGCTCGCCCGGTTCAAAGGCGTAGAGGCTTTCGAGCGAAACATGGACAGGAACCGTCTGACCGATGAGCCCCATGTGATTGCCCGGCGCGGTCAAGGTGACGGCTTCGTCCTGGAGCGAACCGCTGAGCACGCTCTCGGTGCCCAGGTACTCGCAGACATGGACCCGCAGGGAGAATCCGAGGCCCTGATCGCTGGCACCGAGCCGGATGGACTGGGGGCGGATGCCCAGCACGACCGGTTGGCCGACGAACCCTTGCGCCGCGGCCACCATGGCCCCGGGCACCTCGCCGCCGAAACCGGCGCCCTCGAAGCGCAGTTGTCCGTCGATGCGCCTGACCGTGGCGTTCAGGAAGTTCATGGTCGGACTGCCGATGAAGCCCGCCACAAAGCGGTTGAGCGGGCGGTTGAAGACCTCGTCGGGACTTCCCATCTGCTGGATGCACCCCTGGTCCATCACCACGATGCGATCGGCCAGCGTCATCGCCTCGATCTGGTCGTGCGTGACATACACCGTCGTCTTGCCGAGCCGGCGGTGCAACATCGCGATTTCGATGCGCATGTGGCCACGCAGCTTGGCATCCAGGTTGGACAGCGGCTCGTCGAACAGAAAGACCTTGGGCTCGCGCACGATCGCGCGCCCCATGGCCACCCGCTGGCGTTGGCCCCCGGAGAGCTCCTTGGGCTTGCGGCCCAGCAGGTGCTGGATGTTCAGCACCTGGGCCGCCGCGTCCACCCGCTGCGCGATGACGGACTTCGGCGTGCCGGCCAGCTCCAGCGCAAAGCTCATGTTCTGCGCGACGTCCATGTGCGGATACAGCGCGTAGTTCTGGAACACCATGGCGATGTCGCGGTCGGCGGGCGTGGCGGCGGTCACATCGCGGCCATCGATCAGGATGCGCCCCGACGTGGGCGACTCCAGGCCGGCAATCATGCGCAAGGTGGTCGACTTGCCGCAGCCCGACGCCCCCACCAGCACGATGAATTCGCCGGCGGCGGCGCTCAGGTCCATTTCCTGGACCACCTGGACATCACCAAAACGTTTGGCGATTTTTTGAAGTTGCAAATAGGACATCAGTGCGCAGCGGGTCGGGTCGAGGGGCCGGCCAGCGTGAGCTCGGCCGAGTGAAAGGTGAGTTCGATCTTCAGCCCCACCGGGTCGTGCAGAAACACCTGGTGCAAGGGCATGCCGGGCACGGGCGCCTCCATCCAGTCAATGCCTTGCGCCGCCAGGTGCTCGCGGGTTTCCTTCAGCCCCGTGGCACGCAACGAGACGTGATTGAGCTTGCCGGTGGGCAAGGCGCCGGAAGGTTCGGATTCACCCAGGGGCGCGTTGCCGGCGAGATGCACCAGGGCCTGCTGGTCCGCGTACAGCCAGTGCCCAGGGAACGGAAACGCCGGGCGATCGCCCTCACGCAGCCCGAGCACGCGGACGTAGAAATCCCGCAATTCCGGCAGCCGGTCCTCGTGCACGCGCAGGGTGAAATGGTCGATGTGCTGGATGTGCATGTCACACCTCGCGGGATATTGATATGGTCATCATATGACTTTGGACCACCATCGACATCATGGTTATCCCTTAGTCGGGCTTAGGGGGACGCGTCGGGCGCCAGGCCGCTCATCAGCACCCGGGCCAACACGGCGCCCTCCTGGCGCCAGAACGCGGGGTCGGCCTCCTCGATGCGGCGGATGGCGTTGTTCATGTGGTCGAAGGCGGCCGCCCGGGCCGCGGCGGGGTCACTGGCCTCGATGGCCGCCAGAATGGCCTGATGCTCTTCCTTCACCTGGCGCGCGAAATCGCCGCGCCGGGCCTCGTTGGCCCGCGTCACGCGCGTGGCCCCATGGAGGAACCGGCTGAGGTACTGCAGCGTGCTCAGAAGAAAGGGGTTGCTCGCCGCATCGGCGATGGCGCGGTGAAACGCGACGTCTTCCTGCACCCCGTCGCCGCCCGCCTCCACCGCCTTGTCCAGGGTCGCGATGGCCTGCCGGATCTGCCGGACGTCCGCCGCCGTGCGGCGCTGCGCCGCCAGGCCGGCCACCTCGGCTTCCAGCGCGCGCCGGACTTCGACCATCTGAATGACCGCTTCTTTCGACACCGCATAGCTCGCGTCGAAGCTCAGCGGCGGAATGGTGGCCTCCAGCACATACACACCACTGCCCTGGCGCGAATCCACCAGGCCCACCGACTTCATGCGCGACACCGCCTCACGCACGACGGTGCGACTGACGGAGAACTGCTCTGCCAGTTCGGGCTCGGTCGGCAGCTTGTCGCCGGGGCGCAGCCGCCCCGAACGGATTTCCGCCGTCAACGCATCGGCCACCCGCTCGGAAAGCCGGGCACTGGGTGCGATGGCGGGAAAGTGCGGCGTGACGGACATAATGGGCCTCCAATATTCATACTACGACTTTATCGCATGGGCCGAACTTTAACCCCCGATCTCCTCGCCGCGTTGCAATATTGGGGGCCTCGCTGGCACCTGGACATCACGGCCGGGCGGGACGCCATGTTCGAAGCGTGGGCACCGCTGCTGCGCGCCAACGCCATCGAACCCACCTTGAGGGACGTGCCGTACGGGCCGCACGCGCGCCAGGTGCTCGATGTGTTCGCACCGCAGGGCGCGAGCGACCTGCCCATTCTGGTGTTCGTTCATGGCGGGGCGTTCGTGCGCGGCGACAAGGACCAGACGCCCTGGATCCATGCCAACGTCCCCGCAGAGTTCGCCAGACAGGGTTTTCTGGCGTTCAACGTCGAATACCGCCTCGCCCCGCAGGCCAGCTGGCCGGCGGGGGCGCAAGACGTCCGGGATGCGCTCCTGTGGATCGCCCGGCATGCCGGTCAGTGGGGAGGCGACCCGAAACGGATCTTCCTGATGGGGCACTCCGCGGCCTGCGCCCACTGCGCCAGCGCGGTCTGGGACGACCGGGTGCGGCCGCCGGAGGGACTGCCCGTCGCCGGCCTCGTGCTGCTGAGCCCGCGCGTGGTGGCCGACACCCGCGCCGACAACCCCAACGCCCACGGCGTGCGCGCGTACTACGGCGAAGACCCATCCCTGTACGCGGGGCGCGAGCCGATCGGCCTGGCGCGGCCGGACGCGCCGCCCACACTGATCGCCCTGGCCCAGTACGAGAACCCGTTGCTGGATTTTTATGCGCTCGATCTGGCGCACCGCCTGGCGACGGTGGCGGACCGCCAAAAGGGCCCCATGCCCCGCGTCATCCAGCTCATGGACCACAACCACGTCAGCGCCGTGGCCCAGTTCAACACCGCCTGCAACGATCTGGGGGAGCAGATCCGCGACTGGTTCGAGCGTGTTCTTCGGGGCGACTACGGCGCGCGCAAGCCACTCAGCGCCTGAGCGCCGGCGCTGACGGGGTGAGGCCCTCGGCCGCCGTGGCCTGATCGGCCTGGCGGCGTGCATACCGCTGCGCCATCACCCCGCACACCATCAGCTGCATCTGGTGAAACACCATCAGCGGCAACACGATCGCGCCCGCCACGGGCGCGGCAAACAGCACGTTGGCCATGGGCACGCCGCTGATCAGGCTCTTGGTCGATCCGCAGAAGACGATGGCGATCTCGTCTTCCTTCGAGAAGCCCAGCCGGCGGCTGCCCCAGACCGTGAGCGTGAGCACCAGCGCCAGCAGCACCGCGCACACGGCCAGCAGGCCCAGCAGGGCCGTCAGCGGCAGTTGCGACCACAACCCGGCGATGACGGCGTGGCTGAACGCCGCGTACACCACCAGCAGGATAGAGCCCTGGTCCACCACTTTCATGATGGAGGCGCGGCGCTGCAGGAAACCCGACACCCAGGGCCGCATCAGATGGCCGGCAATGAAGGGCAGCAGGAGTTGCACGCTGATGCGGCCGACGGCCTGCAAGGGATCGCCCATGGCGGCGTTGTGCGTCAGCAGCAGACCGAGCACGAGGGGCGTGAGAACCACGCCCAGCAAGGTCGAGGCCGAGGCGCTGCAGACGGCCGCGGGAATGTTGCCACGCGCCATGGAGGCGAACGCGATCGCCGACTGGACCGTGGCGGGCAGCGCGCACAAGTACAGGATGCCCATGTAGAGGTGGGGCGTCACCAGCGGCCGCAGCAGCGGTGCCAGCGCCCAGCCGAGCAAGGGAAACAGCACGAAGGTGGTGGACACCACCATCAGCTGCAGGCGCCAGTGCCCGATGCCCGCCCAGATGGCCGCTCGCGAGAGCTTCGCTCCGTGCAGAAAGAAGAGCAGGCTCACCGCCACCGTGGTGGCCCAGCTCAGCGCCTGGGTGAACCCGCCTCGGGCCGGCCACAGGCTGGCCAGAACGACGGTCGCAACGAGGTACAGCGTGAAGTTGTCGGGCAGCAGCCGGGAACGGGCCATGGCAGGAGCGCGCGGCGTCGCGCGTGTCGGTCGGTGGGACGGCCATTGAACCGCAGCCGCCGACGACAGTAAAATGAATTTATCGGATCCATTGATACCAATATCAAATGAATGTCAGCTTGCGGCAGTTGCGGGTCTTCAAAGCCGTCGCCTCGCAGGGCAGCTTCACGCGGGCGGGCAGCCACATCGGCCTGTCCCAACCCGCGGTCAGCCGCTGCGTGACCGAACTGGAACAGCACCTCGGGCTCAAGCTGCTCGACCGCACCACGCGCGAGGTGGTGCTGACCGATGCCGGCCGCAGCCTGGCCGTGCAGCTCGAACGCGTGCTGGAAGACCTGGATGCCGTGCTGCAGGAGTCACGAGGCCAGGCCACGCAGCGCCATGGCCGGGTTCGCGTGGCCAGCAGCCCGACCTTGTCGGCCAACCTGCTGCCCGAATGCATCGCGCGCTGCCGCAGCGAACACCCGGGGCTGGACCTGCTGCTGCTGGATCGCATCCAGCACGATGCCCTGGCCAGCGTGCTGGCGGGTGAGGTGGACTTCGGCGTGGTGATCGACACCGGCGCGCGCGACGACCTGCAGGCCGAGACCATCCTGTCCGAGCCCTTCTGCCTCGTCTGCCCGCCTTCGCACCGCCTGGCCCGGCGCCGAGGCGCGAAATGGGCGGATCTGGCCGGCGAATCGCTGGTGCTGCTGGACCACGCCTCCGGCAGCCGGGGCCTGATCGACGAGGCCTTGCGCCTGCACGGCGTGGAGGCCTCCGTGGCGCAGGAAGTGGGCCACGTCACCACCATCTTCCGCATGCTGGACGCCGGCCTGGGCATCTCGGTCGTGCCCATGCTGGCCTTGCCGCCCGCGGGGCTGCAGGGCCTGGTGATGCGCCCGCTGCTGCCCCGCATCGACCGGCACATCGCGCTGGTGCGCCGCGCCCACCGGACCTTGACCCCCCCGGCGGAGCTGGCCTGGCGACTGGTCCGCCAGGTCGCCGCCGAGCGCACCGCACCCCGCAGGCGTGACAGCCATCACACCGCACCCGTCCCCGTCGCGGTGGCATCGCCGCCGGTCCGGTCTGCCCAACAGCGCACCCGCGCAGGTGCAAGATGACCCTGGGCACGGTCCACACACGCACAGGATCCGCACAGGGGCTTTGAAGCCAATGGAACACAGCATGGTCGAACCACAGATGGAGGCAGCGCCCAACACGGGCCACGCCGGTGACCCACCCGGGTACCAGCGCCCACCCGGCTTTCGCCTGCGGTGGCGGGTGCTCCTGCTGGTCCTCCTGATCCTGTGCGCGGTGGCCGCGCTGCTGCTGCGCCAGGAGATGCAGACCTCGCACTGGCAGGCGCGGGAACTGCACGGCTATGCGGCCACCCTGAATTACCGGGTCGCCCCCGGTCCGGCCGAACTCATCCGCTTTCCCACCCACGGCCCGTTCGACGAACGCATGGGTTACACCAGCCTTCCGGCCTTCACCACCCGCCTGCAGGAGCGCGGCTTCGAGATCGCGGAGCAGTCCCGCCAGGACGATGCCCTGCGAACCCACCTGGAGCGCGGCTGGTTCGCCCCCTACGCGGAGAAGACCCACACCGGCCTGACCGTGTTCGACTGCAGCCGGGAATCGCTGCACGCCTTCCGTTACCCCTACCGGCGCTTCGAGAGCTTCGAGAGCGTGCCCGCGGTGGTGGTGCAGGCCCTGCTCTTCATCGAGAACCGCGATCTGCTCGACCCCGGGCGCCCGCAGATGAACCCGGCGGTGGACTGGCTGCGCTTCACGCGCGCGGTGCTCGCGCAGCTGGGCAGCCACATCGATCCCGACATCGACGCGCACGGTGGCAGCACGCTGGCCACGCAGATCGAGAAGTACCGCCATTCGCCCGGCGGCATCACGCACGACGCGCGCGAGAAACTGCGGCAGATGGCCTCGGCCTCGGTGCGGGCCTACCAGCAAGGCACCGACACGCTGCCGGTGCGCCGGCAGCTCGTGCTGGACTACCTCAACACGGTGCCGCTGTCGGCGGCGCCCCGCCATGGCGAGGTGCATGGCCTGGGCGACGGCCTGTGGGTGTGGTTCGGCACCGACTTCGATCGCGCCATGGCCGCGCTCTCGGCCCCTGGCGACGGCGCGGCCCGTGGCCGCGTCCTGCGCCAGGCGGTGGCGCTGATGATCGCCCACCGCCGGCCCTCGTGGTACCTCGCGCAGGGCCGCCAGGAACTCGACCGCGCCACCGACGCCCACCTGCGCCTGCTGACCGAGGCCGGCATCATCGACGCCGCCTGGCGCGACGCCGCCCTGCGGCAGAAGCTGGTGTTCCGCGACATGACCAAGAACCCGCCGCTGCTGCCCGCCGCGGCGAGCAAGGGCACGACCGCCGTGCGCACCCGGCTGGCCGGCCTGCTCGGCACCTCGCTCTACAGCCTGGACCGGCTCGACGCCCAGGCCAGCACCACGCTGAACGGCCAGCTGCAGGACGCGGTCAGCACCTACCTCGGGCGCCTGACCGAGCCGGCCTTCGCCCGCTCGCAGGAGCTGATGGGCGAGCGCCTGCTGCAGCCCGACACCCTGGGCGAGGTGCGTTACAGCTTCACCCTGCTGGAAAGCACGCCGCAGGGCAACCTGGTGCGGGTGCAGACCGACACGACGCAGCAGCCGCTGGACATCAACGAAGGCAGCAAGCTGGAGCTGGGCTCCACCGCCAAGCTGCGGGTGCTGGCGACCTACCTGGAACTGGTCGCCGAGCTGCACGCCCGGCTCGCGCCGCTGGAGCCCGCCGCGCTGAAAGCCACCGAGGTCAGCCCGCAGGACAGCCTGAGCCGCTGGGCCGTGGACTACCTGTCGGGCCCGAACGACCACGGCCTGAGCGCGATGCTGGAAGCGGCGATGGACCGGCGCTTCTCCGCCAGCCCGCACGAGCAGTTCTTCACCGGCGGCGGCCTGCACAGCTTCAACAACTTCAACAAGAAGGACGACGCGCGACAACCCAGCCTGCGCGAGGCCATGCAGGCCTCCATCAACCTGCCCTTCGTGCGCCTGCTGCGCGAGATCGTGCGCCACACCATGTACCAGGGGCCCGGCGACACCGCGCGGCTGCTGGAGGACCACCTCGATCCGCGCCGCGACACCTACCTGGCCCTCTTCGCCGACCGCGAAGGCCAGGCCTTCCTGCGCCGCTTCTGGCGCAAGACCGACAACCGCACACCGACCGAGTTGAGCGACATGCTGCTCGACGGCCTGCGCCCCGGCGCCGACCGGCTGACCGCGGTGTTCCGCTACCTGGAGCCCACGGCATCGCCCGAAGCCCTGGGCGCCTTCCTCTCGGCCCGCCTGGGCGACAAGGCGCCCGAGGCGCCCCGCGTGGCGCAGCTGTACGAGCGCTTCGCGCTCGACGCCCTCGACCTGCCGGACCGGGGCTACGTGGCCCGCGTGCACCCGCTGGAACTCTGGCTGGTGGACTACCGCCGGCAACACCCTCGGGCCACGCTGGACGAGGCGGTCGCCGCCAGCGCCGCCGAGCGCCAGGCGGTCTACCGCTGGCTGTTCCGCACGCGCGCGAAGGACGCGCAGGATGCCCGCATCCATACCATGCTGGAGGTGGAAGCCTTCCTGGAAATCCACCGCCGCTGGACCCGGCTGGGCTACCCCTTCGGCCATCTGGTGCCGTCGCTGGCCACGGCCCTGGGCAGCTCCGGGGACCGGCCCGCCGCCCTGGCCGAGCTGATGGGCATCATCGTCAACGGCGGGGTGCGCCGGCCCACGCTGCGCATCGCCGACCTGCGTTTCGCGCAAGGCACGCCGTGGGAAACCGCGCTGCGGCCCACCCCGGCGGAAGGTGAGCGCGTCATGGCGCCCGAGGTGGCCCAGGCCTTGAAGAAGGCCTTGTCGGAAGTGGTGGAAGCCGGCACCGCCCGCCGGCTCTCGGGCAGTTTTCAGTCGGCTTCGGGAGAAGACCTGTCGCCCGGAGGCAAGACCGGCACCGGCGACAACCGCGTGGTGGTGAACCGGCGCGGTGGCGTGGCCCTGAACCGCACGGCCACCTTCGTGTTCTACCTGGGACCACGGCACTTCGGCAGCGTGACAGCCTATGTAATCGGACCGGACGCGGCCGGCTACCGCTTCACCTCCGGCCTGCCGGTGCAGATCCTGCGCTCCATGGCGCCGGTGCTGATGCCCCACCTGGACGGCAGGCCCGGCAGCGGTTGCCCGCGCGAGCCCTGAGGCACCGGCGATCGTCGGCGCCTCAGAAGCGCCGGCCTGTGCGCGATCGCGGGGGGGCGGGCCGCTTCTCCAGCCAGTCCACGACGAACGCCCCGGACGCCTGGATGTGGGTCCGCATCGCGTCTCTGGAAGCCAGTGCGTCTCTCGCCACCAAGGCCTCGACGATGGCGGCGTGGTGCTCGATGTTCTTTCGCATCCGGGACTCGTGCATGCCCAACACGGTCATGTTGAGGATGTTTCGGGTGTAGTCCAGATGCAGATCGCGGATGCTGCGTTCCAGCGAGGCATTGCCGCAGGCGCTGTAGATCAGCGCATGAAACGCCTGGTTCTTGACCACCCAGTGGCGCATGGGCTCGGCCGCCGTCGGACAGGGCGCACCGCCCGCGGCGTTGACCGTCTCATGGAGGGCTCGAACCGACGCCACGCATTCGGCATGGACGATCTGCAACCGATGCAGGTCGGCGTCCGATATCCATCGGGCCGCCAGCTCCGTCGCCATCCCCTCGAGCTCCCCGCGCAACCAGTAGTTGGCGCCGATGTCCTTGGTGGTGGGGGCAAGCACCGTGGCGCCATAGCGCCTTTGCTGGACGACCAGCCCCTTGATCTCGAGCTGCCGAAGCGCCTCTCTCACCGGCGTGCGGCTGACGTCGTACTCCTCCGCCAGGGTCTCCTGCCGGAGCTTCTGTCCTGGCGCATAGGTGCCGTTGAAGATCTTCGCCGCGATCGACTCGACCAGCTGCTGCAACCGGTCCGTCTCGCCAGGCGCTCGCTCATCCATCCGCACGCTCCCGCCTCGTCAGCGAACGCCGAAAACGTCCTTCCATTTGGCCACCTCCTTGCGCATGCGCGTCTGAAAGGCTTCGGCGCCCGCCGGCATGGGCTGGCTGCCCTGCATGAACAGCACCTGCATGCCTTCGCTCCTGAGCACCTTGGTCATGGCCTCCTCGAGCCTCTTGACGATCGCCGGGGGGGTGCCAACGGGTGCGACCACGCCGGAAATGGACCCCACGTCAAACTCCGCGCCGAGCTGCTCGGCGACGGTCGGGATGTTCGGCAGTCTCGGCACGCGCTGGCTCGAGGTGACGCCCAGCGGGCGCATCCTGCCCGACTCGACAAAGGGCCCCACCACCACCGTCTCGACCGCCGTGACCTGCACCGCCTCCGACAGCAAGGCATTGGCGGCTTCCGCCCCACTCTTGTAGGGCACGTGCAGGAAGGTGCTGTCGGTGGCCTGCTGCAGCGACGCGAGCACCTGGTGGATCGACGTCCCCAGTCCTGAACTCGCGAACGCGACACCTTCGCGCTGCTGCCTGGCCAGCGCGACCAAAGAGCGCAGATCGCGGATGGGCGACTTCTCGGACACCACCAGCACCAGGGGCGTGTTGGCGATCATCGAGATGTAGGTGAAGTCCTTGATGGCGTCGTGATTGAGCGCCTTGTTGATCAGCGGATTGACCGCCACCATGCCATTGGTCATCACCATCAGCGTGTGGCCATCGGCCTTGGCGCGCGCGACGCTGCCCGCGGCGATGTTGCCGCCCGCGCCAGGCTTGTTGTCCACCACGACGGGCTGCCCGAGCTCTTCCTGAAGCAGCTTCGCGACCGTGCGGGCCGTGACATCGGTGATGCCACCCGCACCAAAGGGCACCACGAGCGTGATGGGCCGGGTCGGCCAGTTCTCGGCAGCGTGGGTGGGACCCATCAGGTGGATCGCGAGCATGGTGCCGACCAGCACCTTTTGGAAGAAGGACATGAACACGGTTTGCCTCTTTGGAGTTCTGAAAATGGACCGCTGCTGTGGTGCTCAGCGCTCAAGGTCCGACGCGGTCAGTTCCGGGACATCGCCCTGGATGTTCATGCGCCCCTCGTAGACGGGGCGCGCCCCGCTGGTGGGCCCCTGGTACTGGACGAAAAAAATCGTGCCGCCGGTCTCGGTGGTGAGCGCCTCTTCGATGTGGGGGTCCGGGTGGAAGACCACCGTGCCCGGGCCGAACAACTTGCCACCCATGTCGAACTCGCCCTCGATCACATACCAGACCTGCGCGAAATCGTGTTTGTGCAGCTTGAATCCCGCGCCAGGCTCGTAGCGCAGGAAGCCGGCATTGGGTTCTGTCGGGCACTCGGGCCGCGTGTGGAACAGGAACTTGGTCTTGTTCTTGAAACGCCCCATCTCCCACCCCATGTCTTCCGGGCGGCGGTACTGGGGCATCTGGTGGACCAGCGGGGCGACGGTCGAATCAACAATGCTCATGAAGGGACTCCTGTTAAAAAGAAGCGGCATTCTAGGAACGCTCGCGAAAAATTACTGGATACAAAAATCCACTGTGGAGACACCCCATGGACCTCAGACAACTGCGCCAATTCGTCGTGCTGGCGACCGAACTCAACTACCGAAAGGCCGCCGAACGCCTGAACATGACGCAGCCCCCTCTGAGCATCGCCATCAAGCGGCTGGAGTCCGATCTGGGCGTGCAGCTCTTCGAGCGCGATCGCCTGGGCGTTCGCCTGACCATGGCGGGTGGCGTCTTTCTCGGCGAAGCCCAACGCCTCCTCGATGGCGCCGAGGCCGCGATCAAGGCCACGCGCGATGCCGACCAGGGCCGCATCGGCAGCTTGCGGGTGTGCTCCGTCCCCAGTGCATCGCTGGAACTGCTGCCCGTCCTGCTGCACCGTTTCGCGGCCAGCTTTCCTTCGGTTCGCCTGCACCTGAGCAGTGGCAGCACCGTGGGGATCCTGGGTGAGCTGCAACGGGGCGAACTCGATGCCGCCTTTCTGGTGCCGCCCTCTTCCGGTGTCCCCGGCATCGAGTGGATGGCGCTGCCCCGGCAGCACCTGGTCCTGGCGGTCCCGTCCCACCACCCTGTCGCGAACCGGAAAACCGTCAAGCTCTCCGAATTGGGCGAAGAGACGCTGGTGACCCTGGCCCATTCCGACAGCCCGGGTTTCGCGGGCGAGGTCATGGCCCTGTGCCGGCGCGACGGCTTCCACCCCAAGGCGCTCCAGGAGTCTTCGCATGCCTTGATCACCCTGCCCCTCATCGCGGCGGGCCTGGGCATTGCCATCGTGCCCCAGGCCTCGCGCCGCATCGCCATCGACCACGTGCGCTTCGTGCCGCTGACCGACTCTGAAGACCAGGCCTTGACCTACCCCCTGGCGCTGGCGACACCCTCCAGGTCGATCAACCCGGCCGTGCCCTGGTTCGTGGACACGGCCCGCGACGTGCTGGCGGCGCCACCCGGTTTCTGAAGCCGCGCGGCGCTCTCGCGCCTACCTGGCCGCCGGCTTCAGCAGCGCGGCCCACTTCGCCTGTTCATCGCGAACCCGTTTTTCGAAAGCGGCCTGCGTGGGGTCGACCGCTTCGCTGCCCTTCGAGTAGATCTTCTCCTGCACCAGGGGGCTGGCGGCGACCTTGGCGATCGCGGCATTGAGCCGCTTCACCACCTCCGCGGGGGTTCCAGCGGGTGCCGCGACGCCCGAGAGCGAGCCGCCTTCCACGCTCTTGCCCAGCGCCTCCTTGACCGTCGGGATGTCCGGCAGATGGGCCAGGCGCCTCGAGGAGGTGACCGCGAACGGGCGGATCTGCTTGGACTCGACAAAGCTGACCGCCGTCACCGCCGAAATCGCCGTGACATCCACCGTGCGGGTGATCACCGCCGTCAAGGACTCGCTGCCACTCTTGTAGGGCACCGGCAGCAGCTGGGTGCCCGTCGCCTGCTGAAGCAACTGGAGGACCTGGTAGTTGTCCGAGCCCTCGCCCGCCGTCGAGAAACTGAGCCTGTCCTTCTCGGCCGCCGCGGCTTTCATCAGTTCGGGCAGCGAAGCGTACGGACTGTTCGGATGGACCGCGAGGATGGTGGGCGTGTTCGCCAGCATGGCCACGTACGTGAAGTCCTTCCGGGGGTCGTAGGCCAGGCTGGGATAGATCAGGGGATTGACCGCGAACATGCCATTGGTGATGACCAGCAGCGTGTGCCCATCGGGCCGGGACTTGGCGACGACACCGGCTGCAATGCCGCCCCCCGCGCCAGCGCGGTTCTCCACCACGACCGGTTGACCGAGTTCACGGGACAGCCCCTCGGCGAACACGCGCGCGGTGATGTCGGTGACACCGCCCGCACCGAAAGGCACCACCAGGCGAACCGGCTGAGTGGGGTAGTTCTGCGCGTGCGCGGTGGTCACGACCGCGGCAGCGGCCAGGCAAGATGCCGCCAGGCGGCGAAGGATGCGGGTCATCAGATGATCTCCATGGTTTCAAGAATGTCTTTCATCGCTGTGCGGAGCGCTGGCGTCAAAGGGGACAAGGGCGCACGCAGCCGCCCCGCCGGCACACCGCAGAGCTCGAGCCCGGCCGTGACGGTGCGCGGCAGCCCGTGGTCCATCAGGAAATTCAGCAGCTCGGACTGGCGGGCGAACCAGCGCTGGGCGCCGGCGACATCGCCAGCGGCCATGCAGCGATGGAAGTTGAGAATGAAGGACGCGCAGACGTTGGGCGCGGCCGTGCACCAGCCCGCCGCGCCGTCCTGGAATCCCCGCTGTGCCATGCGGTTCAGGCCGACGAAGATGCCGACGTGATCGGGACAGGCCTCCCGCAGGCGTGCGATCTTGGTCTCGTCGGGACTGGCTTCCTTGATGAGCGAGACGTTCGGCAAGGCCGTGAGCCGGCGCAGAAAATCGACCGGCAGGTCCAGGCCGGTGGTGAATGGGTTGTTGTAGACCATCACCGGGATGGAGACCGCTTCCGCGACCTGCCGGTAGTACTCGAAGATCTCCGCCTCCGTCAGCGTCCAGTACGTACTGGGCAGCACCTGGATGGCGCTGGCCCCGGCCTCCTGCGCGAACCGGGCATGGCGAATCGTCTGGGCGGTGCCCAGGCTGGACACCCCCGCGAGCACCGGAACGCGGCCGGCCGCGGCCGCCACGGTCGTGCGGATGACGGCGTCGCGCTCGCCGTCACCCAGGTAGGGCAGACAGCCCACGCTGCCCAGCGGTGCGAGGCCGTGCACCCCCAGGTTCACGAGACGCTCGACATGTCGAGCCAGGAGAGCGTGGTCCACCTGGCCGCTTGCATCGCAAGGGGTGAGCAGGTAGCCAACGATGCCATTCATTTGCATAGGGGTTGTTCCGTTTCCAAACTGCACGCAGTCTAGAAACGGCCCCCCTGGCCGTCCAATTCAATCTTTGTGTGCGCTTGATACCTTTCGCCAGCGCTCGGCAACCGGCGTCAGCGCCGGACCAGCGCGGGGCGGATGGGTTCCTTCCGCTCCTGGAACAGGACCATGGCCGTCGTGATCGCCATGAAACACACCGAGGCCCACAGGACGCCACTGGCCAGGCCCTTGTCGAGCAGGTAGCCAAACAGAACCGGGCCGATGACACCCCCCACATTGAAACCGGTGGACACGATGCCGAAGGTCTTGCCTTCGGCACCCGCCGGTGAGGCCGCGCGAACCAGCATGTCCCGGGAGGGGGCGACGATGCCGCTCAGGAACCCGATGGCGCCATAGGCCACGGCGAGCACCGGCGCGGAGAGCGGGACCTGGATGACCCCCACCACCAGCATCGCGGCCATCGCGAACGCGGCCGCCGCCACGTGGCCATGGCGCGCGGTGCGGTCGGCCAGCACCCCACCGGCGAGCACCCCGATCGCGCTGGCGAACAGAAACACCGTCAAGGCGAGGTTGGCCGCGCCGAGCGAGACATCGAACCCCTGCACCAGAGCCGACACCGAGAACCGCTCGATGGCACCGGTGCTCAGGCTGAGCATGGTGAACAGCAGCGTGAGCACCGCGAGGGTGGCCACCGGCGCCATCGCGGAACCCGTTCGCGGCCGTTCGGCGGCGCGCGGCGATGCGCTGGCCTGGACCACCGGCTCGCGACCGCCCAGAAGCAGGACCGCGAACCCGATGGCGCCGGCCAGGGCCGCGATGGCGAACGACCAGCGAGGCGACCAGGCCAGTGCCGCGCCGACCATGAGGGGCGGCGCCAGCGCGCCCCCCAGGAACCCGGCGAAGGTGTGAATCGAGAATGCCCGGCCCATGCGCTCGTGCGCGATGCCCCGCGAGAGCAGCGAATAGTCGGCGGGGTGGTACACACCGTTCGCCAGGCCCGCGATGGCCATGGCCACGAGCAGCGCCGGGTAGGTGGGCACGGCGGCCACCAGCGCGAACGCGGCGGCACCCAGCACGAGCGCGGCCATCAACATCCGTCGGGCACCCCAACGATCCACGAGAAAGCCCAGGGGGGCCTGCACCACGGCCGAAACGACGTTGAACACGCCAATCGCGACACCGAGCTCCACGAAGCCCACCTGCATGGCAGCGGGCAGCAAGGGCAGCATGGCGGGCACCGCCATGATGTGCAGGTGGCTGATCAGATGGACGATGGACACCTGCGCCAGCAGGCCGTTGGCCGATGGTTTCATTGCCTGTTCCTTTTCGATGGCGATCGCGCGCCTCGGCGGGGGCCTTGCGCTAGCGGCCCCATGTTTCGAAGACTTTCCTGAGCTTCTTCACGGCGGCGTCCAGTTCCGCCGGGGTGTGCGCGGCAAACCCCATCACGAAACCCGGGGTCTGCTGGCGGCCCACGTAAAGCCCGCTCAGGCCCAGCAGGTCCAGGCCCGCGCGGCCAGCCGCATCGACGACGTCACGCTCGGGCATCTCGCCTTTCAGCAGACAAGGCATCTGCAGCCCGCCAGCCGGCACATGAGGCTCCAGCCATCCGGCCAGGTGACGGCCCAGCAGATCGGCCAGCCTGTCGCGGCGCCCGGCATAGATCCCTCGCATGCTGCGCACGTGCGCCCCGAAGTGCCCGCCTTCCATGAACCGGGCCAGGGTGAGCTGGGGAATCGGGGCGCTGTGCCCGTCCAACAGCGTGCGCGCGGCGGTCATGGGCTCCACGAGCGGCGCGGGCAGCACCATGTAGCCAATGCGCAGGCCCGGAAACAGCGACTTGGTGAAGGTGCCGATGTAGAGGGTCCGCTCATGGGCATCCAGCCCCTGGACGCAGGCCGTGGGTTTGCCGGCGTAATGGAACTCGCTGTCGTAGTCGTCTTCCAGGATCCACGCCTGGTTTCGCCGAGCCCACTCGATCGCCGCCAGGCGACGGTCCAGCGCCAGCGTCGCGCCCGTGGGGAACTGATGGGAGGGCGTCAGAAAGACGGCCTTGCCGGGCACGCCCGACGCCTGCAGGTGGTCGGTCCGCATGCCCTGGGCGTCCAGGGGAACGGGAACGCATTCGAGACCCGCCGCATCGAACGCCTTGCGCGCCCCGTGGTAGACGGGGTCCTCGACGAAGATCCTGTCGCCGGCATCCAGCAGCACGTTCGCGCACAGGGTGAGCGCCTGCTGCGAACTGGTGAGGATCAGCACACGCTCAGGGCTCGCATGGGCCCCGCGCTCGAGGTTGACATGGTCGGCAATGGCCCGCCTCAAGGACTCCACGCCCTGCGCGGGCCCATGGGCCAGGGCCTGGCTGCCGTGCTCCTTCAAGACCTGCCGCTGCAGGCGCTCCCACACCTGGATGGGGAAAGACCGCGTCTCCGGCACGCCAGGTGCAAAAGGGCGCGAACCGAGGAACTCCCGCACGCCACCTTGCCGGAACATCGCGGCGCCACGTTCACTCAGACGCGCGGCTTCCCGCTGCGCGCTCGGGCGCCGCGCGGCATGGCGACTGGGCGACCTCCGCGCGCGCCCCGACACAAAACTGCCACTGCCCACCCGGCGCTCGATGAAGCCCTCGGCGTGCAGTTGGCCGTAAGCGGCCTCCACGGTGTCGCGCGAAACCTCCAGGGACATCGCCAGCATCCGGGACGCAGGCAGTGGCTTGCCGGCATCCAGGACCCCATCGAGGATCAGCTGCCGGATGGCGCGCTGAATCCGCGCATGCAGCGGCAAGGCACGCTGGGCCGGGTCACCGATCCAGGCCTTCACGGATTCGAGTTGGGCATGCTTGAACAATTGGTCTGGTGGTGTTTTTGGATTCAATCGACCGGATCCTACCATTCAGGCATTGCCTCAATGGTCTGATAACTATGTCAAAAATGGATGGATACAACCGACCAATTTCCCCGTAAAAACCAGGCTTTCAACCGTTTCCCCGCCTTCGCCCACAGGATGTCCCGCAGACCATGTCAACCGCCGCCCCTCGCCTTCACGTCCGTGATCTCACCCACCCCGTGGTCGCGGGGATCGTCTCGGTCATCGTCAACTATGGCGGCACGTTCATCCTGGTGTTCCAGGCGGCCAAGGTCGCCGGCCTGAGTCCGGAGATGACCGCCTCGTGGGTGTGGTCCGTTTCCATTGGCGTGGGCGTCACGGGCGTTCTGCTGAGCTGGTTCAGCCGCGAGCCCATCATCACCGCCTGGTCCACGCCAGCGGCCGCCTTCCTGGTCACGGCATTGGCCACCACCTCGTACGCGGAGGCGGTCGGTGCGTACCTGATGTCGGCGGCGGCCTTCGTGGTGCTCGGCCTGACCGGTGGCTTCGAGAAGCTCATCCGGTGGATCCCGCCAGGGATCGCCGCGGGGCTGCTGGCGGGCATCCTGCTGCAGTTCGGCATCGGCGCCTTCGCAGGCATGAGCCTCGACCCATGGCTCGCGGGCCTTCTCATCGGCACGTACCTCACGCTCAAACGGCTGACCGCGCGCTACGCGATCGTGGGCGTCCTTCTGCTCGGCCTGGCCTACCTGCTCGCGCAAGGGCGGGTGGACCTCGGCGGACTCGAACTCCGCGTGGCGAGCCCCGTGTTCACGCAGCCCGTCTTCAGCGTCCACGCCCTGTTGAGCCTGGCCCTGCCGCTCTTCCTCATCACGCTCACGGGGCAGTACATGCCCGGCATGTTGGTGCTGAGAAACGACGGTTTCCGCACGAGCGCCAACCCCATAGTGGCGGTCACCGGCCTGGGGTCCCTGCTCATGGCGCCCTTCGGCTCGCATGCCTTCAACGTGGCGGCCATCACGGCGGCCATCTGCACGGGCAAGGCGTCACATGAAGACCCCTCGAAGCGCTGGGTCGCCGGCATGGCGGCGGGCGTGCTCTACATCCTGGTCGGCGTCTTCGGCGTGACGCTGGCGGCCGTCTTCATGGCCTTGCCGGCCACGTTCATCGCCACCCTGGCGGGCCTGGCGTTGCTGGGCACCATTGGCGGCAGCCTGGCCGCCGCGATGGCCGATGCGAAGACACGCGAAGCCTCGCTGATCACGTTTCTCGCCGCGGCCGCCAATGTCCAGATGCTGGGCATTGGTGGTGCCTTCTGGGGCTTGCTGATCGGCTTGGCCGCCCACCTGGCACTCCACACGGAGACCCCACGCTGACCCGGACCCGCACCGCCCCAGCGGGTGGGCGGTGCGAGCCCGGAGGATCAACCCATCAGGCGGCGACGGCTTGCGGGCGGCGGCGGCGCGACAGCCAGCCGACCATGCCCAGGCCGCTGAGCAGCAGGGCATAGGTTTCGGGTTCCGGCACGGCGGCCACGGTGATGCTCAGGCTGTCGCCGGCGTTGAGGCCGTTGATGGACCAGTTCACGCCGCCGTCGTTCAGCGAATTGCCGATGGCCACGTCCAGGAACTCGGGCTGCGAGAAGTTCACGCTGGCGTTGCTGCCGTTGAAGTTGATCGCGCTGACGGCGCCGAACTGCGGCGTGACCGTGCCAAGGTTGCCGAAGGTGCCGGTGCTCAGGCTGAACGACAGGCCTTCGAAGCCGGCGTTGCCCAGGAAGTTGGCCAGCAGGGCGTTGAACGAGAGGCTGCCGCCGATCAGGTCGGCCGCGTCGATGGTGTAGTTCAGGGTCATGGGCGCCAGCGACGAGAAGTCGATGTCGAACGACAGCAGGCCGTCGGTGCTGAAGTCCCTGAACTCCGAATCACCCCCCATCACGCCGTTGAAGCTGATGGCGTGGGCGGGCATGGCGGCCAGCAGGGCGGCGGCGACGGCGAGGGAGAGAAGTGGTTTTTTCATGGTGTGGTCCTGTTGCGGGGTGCGGGGGTTCAAAGGCTGCCCTTGGTCCAAGGGCCGGTGATGGCCAGCGTGACGCCGGTGTAGATGTTCACGAACAGCACGCGGCCGTCGGGGCTGAACACGCTGCCGGCCCATTCGGTGTTGCGCTGGTTGCCGGTGGTGGCGCCGGTCTTGCCGACGGCGTCGAGCTGGGCGCGCGTGAAGTTGTAGTTGTTGCGGGCGAAGATGTAGCTGTTGCCGGCGGGCGTGAGCACCTTCAGGTCCTGCGAGGGGATGGGCTGGCTGGTCGGGCTGCTGTTGCCGCCGTCTTCGTTGAACAGCAGGCCACCGCGCGGGCTCACGCAGATGTTGTCGGGCGAGTTGCCGACCACGCGGTCGCGGCTCACGAAGATGGCCTTGAGCACCAGGGTGGACAGGTCCAGCGCCCAGATCACGCCCGCGCGCGCCGGCAGGGACGAGGTGGCCGAGCTGGTGGCCTTGTCTGTGAAGAACACCACGCCGTTGGCGACCCAGCAGCCTTCGTTGGCGCCGAAGATCGCGCCGCCGTTGGCGTAGGCGCCGCGGAACGGGCCACTGCCGGTGACGGTGCCCACCGAGGTGCTCATGGACGCGCGGTCAGCATCGGGATCGGCGATCTCGACCCAGTCGCACTGGAATTCCTGGCACAGCGTGGGGAAGCGCAGGTCGGCGCCGGGGCGGCCGCGCACGGCCAGGCCTTGCAGGCGGCCGCCTTCGTGCAGCGAGCCCAGGCCGCCGTTGATGTTGTTCGGCAGGAAACGGTACAGCGTGTTGGCGTTGCCCGCGTCTTCGGTCAGGTACCAGTAGCCGGTGTCGGGGTCCAGCGCGCTGGCTTCGTGCGCCATGCGGCCCATGTCGCGGATGGGGTTGACGTTGGCGGCGTTCAGGCTGGTGTCGGCCGGGATCTCGAAGATGTAGCCGTGTTTCTTGCCTTCGCTGCTGATGGCGTTGCTGCCGATCTCTTCGTTGCTCAGCCAGCTGCCCCAGGACGACGCGCCGCCAGCGCACGGGCGGTAGATGCCGCCGAAGGTGGCGTAGCTCTCGGCCCAGTTGCCGTCGCGGAACACGAGGTTGGTGTTGCCACCGATCTGGTAGTCGCTGCCGGTCAGCCCGGTGTCGTACTTGGCGACGTTGGAGCGGCTGCCGCCGATGATGTTCGCGGCGTTGGTGGAGGTGCTCTGCTCGTGGTTGCGCACCAGGATGATTTCGTTGCTGCGGCCCACGCGGCGCGAGACGACCACGCCCATGCCGTCGTGGTTGCCCGGGGTGGGCAGGCCGTCGCTCATGATGTCGCCGCGCCAGCCGTAGCTCTTGTAGCTGAAGCCGGCGGGCAGTTCGATCAGGGGCAGGCCGGTGACCATGTCGTTCACCGGTGCGGTCGGGCCGTAGGGGCTGGTGACGAGCGCGGAGGCGTCGGCCGGCGAGCAGCTGGCGTTGTAGCCCTGGTCGATGGTGTTGGCCATCGCGGTGATGGGGCCGGTGAACGCGGCGGTGATGGCCGCGGCACTCCCGCCCAGCAGCATGCTGCGGCGGGAAAGATCGGGATGGCCGTTGGACTGGTCTGACATGGAAGTTCCTCGTGGGAGTGGTGGGGAAAACGGGAGTCCCCAGCATCCCGCGAGGCCATGAACCCGCGGTGACACCGCGCTGGACGATGGGCTGCGTTTGATGTCGGCGCCGCAAAGAAAAATGGTCCGAACGGACCCTTGCACCCCCCTCAGCGCATGAGCGGCGCGGCGGCCGGCACGCGGCCGTACACGTCGTCGAAGCGCACGATGTCGTCTTCACCGAGGTAGGAACCCGACTGCACCTCGATCATTTCCAGATCGAAGCGGCCCGGGTTCTCCAGCCGATGGGTCTTGCCCAGCGGGATGAAGGTGGACTCGTTTTCCGTGAGCAGGAACTGGCGATCGTCGCAGGTCACCTGCGCCGTGCCCTTGACGACGATCCAGTGCTCGGCGCGGTGGTGGTGCATCTGCAGCGAGAGCGCCGCGCCCGGCTTGACCAGGATGCGCTTGACCTGGAAGCGCGCGCCCGCGTCCACGCTGTCGTACCAGCCCCAGGGGCGGTGGATCTTGCGGTGGGCCGTCGCTTCGGCGCGGCCCTCGCGCCGCAGCTGCTCCACGATCTGCTTGACCTCCTGCGCCCGGTCCTTGTGGACCACCAGCACCGCGTCGGCGGTCTCCACCACCACCAGGTCGTCCACGCCGCAGCAGGCCACCAGGCGGCGCTCGGCCATCACCAACGTGTTGCGAGCGCCGCGCAACACCACATCGCCCTGCACCGCATTGCCCGCTTCGTCCTTGGGCAGGCACTGCCAGACCGAATTCCACGCGCCCACGTCGGACCACCCCGCCGCCAGCGGCACGACCACGCCATGCGGCAGCGCCGGGTCGCGCGCGCCACCCGCGACCAGGCGCTCCATGACCGCGTAGTCGATCGAGTCGCTCGGGCAGGCCGCGAACGCCGCCATCGGCAGGCGCACGAAGTCGCTGTCGGTGCGGCGCGCGTCCCAGGTGGTGGCGACCGCGGTGGCGATGTCGGGCCGGCAGTGGTGCAGCGCCTGCAGCCAGACCGAGGCGCGCACCATGAAGAGGCCCGCGTTCCACAGGCACTCGCCCTCGCGCACCAGGCGTTCGGCGGTCTCTTCGTCGGGCTTTTCCAGAAAGCGGGCGATCGACCAGACGGTGGTGCCGTCGGCGGCAAGCGCGAACGCCGGCCCACGCTGGATGTAGCCGTAGCCGGTCTCGGGCGTGGTGGGCGCCACGCCGAAGGTCACCATCGCACCGGCCATGGCCAGCGGCGCGGCGGCGGCCACGGCGCGGCCGAAGGCGGCGGCGTCGGGGATCATGTGGTCGGCCGGCATCACCAGCATCAGCGGGTCGTCGCCCTCGCTGCCCGCCGCGTGCGCGGCCACCGCCATGGCCGGTGCCGTGTTGCGGCCCACGGGCTCCAGCACGATCTGTCCCTCACAGCCGATCTGCCGCAGCTGCTCGGCGATCACGAAGCGGTACGCCTCCCCACACACCACCAGCGGCCGTGCCACGCCCAGGCCCGGCAGCTCGGCCACGCGGCGCAGCGTGGCCTGCAGCAGCGAATCGGCCCCGGCCAGGGCCAGCAGCTGCTTGGGGTGCTGGTCGCGCGAGAGGGGCCAGAGGCGGCTGCCGGAGCCGCCCGAGAGAACGACAGGAACGACGGAAATGGAAGGCATGGTGGAGACCTTGAAGAAAAAGCGCGAATGTAGGGGGCTTGCATGTGGCCTGCATGACAGCGCGGCGCCACCGTTGCCAGTTGTCCCGCGCCTGTCTTCATCGTGCATTCAAGGTGTCACATACGGCCGGCAGACTGGCCCCCTGCCATCGGCGCGTTCCGCCCCTGGCGACAGCCCGTTGCACCGGGGGAACTCCCTTGACCCAGACGACCGCCCAGGGCCTTTCGCCCACCACCCTCCCACGCAGCCACCCGAGCGCCTCCAGCCGGGGCGGCCTGTTGCATGCGCTGGAAATTTCGCTCAGCCCGCTGGTGGGCGTGGCCTGCCTCTGGGCGCTGGCCCGCGCGATGGATGGCGGCATCCACCCGGAGTACTTCATCCTGGGCCTGGTGGTGTTCGCCCTCACCTTCCCCGGCCCGGCGCGCCTCACCGTCTCTGCCCGCGCGCTGGTGATCGACGTGCTGCTGAGCTGGGGCGCCACCCTGGGCCTGCTGCTGGCCGCGGGCCTGGTCACCGGCTACCTGCGCGCCTACCCGCCGGACCTGCTCATGGCCTGGGCCGTGGCGGTGCCGGTGGTGGACACCCTCGCCTGGCTGTTGCTGCGCCGCGCCGCGCCCGCCCTGGTGCGCCTGCAGGGCCCGCCCGACCGCGCCCTCGTCGTCGGCATGAACCACCAGGGCCTGGCCCTGGCCCACAGCCTGAAGGCCGCCGTCTTCAACAACATCGACGTGGTCGGCTTCGTGGACGACCGCAGCCGCGAGCGCCTGCGGACCGATGCCCCGTTCACCCTGCTCGGCCGCTTCGAGCACCTGGCCGAGGTGATCCACGGCCAGCGCATCAGCCTGATCTACATCTCGCTGCCCATGGCCTCGCAGCCGCGCATCCTGAAGATCCTGGACGACCTCAAGGACACCACCGCCTCCATCTACTTCGTGCCCGACATGTTCGTGACCGACCTGATCCAGAGCAAGCCCACGCTGCTGTGCGGCATGCCGGTGATCTCGGTCTGCGACACGCCGTTCCAAGGCCTCAACGGCCTGCTCAAGCGCGGCAGCGACATCGCGCTGGCCTCGCTCATCCTGCTGGGCCTGGCCCCGGTCATGCTGGCGATCGCGCTGGCCGTCAAGCTCGGCTCGCCGGGCCCGGTCATCTTCAAGCAGCGCCGCTACGGCCAGGAAGGCGAAGAGATCGTGGTCTACAAGTTCCGCTCGATGACCGTGGCCGAGGACGGCCCGAACATCCAGCAGGCGCGCCGCGACGACAAGCGCATCACGCCGCTGGGCGCCTTTCTGCGCAAGACCTCGCTGGACGAACTGCCGCAGTTCATCAACGTGCTGCAGGGCCGCATGAGCATCGTGGGGCCGCGCCCGCACGCGGTGGCGCACAACGAGCTGTACCGCAAGCTCATCAAGGGCTACATGGTGCGGCACAAGGTCAAGCCCGGCATCACCGGCTGGGCCCAGGTCAACGGCTACCGCGGCGAGACCGACACGCTGGAGAAGATGGAAGGCCGCATCGAGTACGACCTGGACTACCTGCGCAACTGGTCGCTCAAGCTGGACCTGCTGATCGTGCTCAAGACGATCCGCCTGGTGTTCAAAGACCAGCAGGCGTATTGACCGACATGGTTCGCCTTGCCTGCCTCGCCCGTTGGGCGACCGCCTTGTTCGCCCTCGGATCCGCCGGCGCCGCCCTGGCCCAGGACACCGACGGCCTGGACCTCTCCGCCTCGTACACGCTGCGGCACGACGACAACCTGTTCCGCCTGCCCGACGGCGTGCGGCCACAGACCGTGCTGGGCCGGCCCAGCGCCGGGGAGACCATGGACATCAGCTCGCTCGGCCTGCGCTACGCCAAGACGCACAGCCTGCAGCGCATCGAACTCGGCGTGAGCCTGGTCGACTACCGCTACCGCACCCACCGGCGGCTCGACCTGCTGGCCACCAACTACGACCTGGCTTGGCGCTGGGCCCTCACGCCGCGCCTGCGCGGCAGCCTGCGCGCCGAGCAGGACGAGAGCGTCAACAGCTTCGACGACGCCAGCGTGCTCACCAGCGGCAACCAGCGCACCCAGCGGCACGAGGCCTTCGACGCGGTGTACGAGATCGACGGCGCCTGGCGCCTGGTCGCGGGCGTGCTGCGCACGCGCAACCAGAACGAGCAGCCCCTGCTCGGCGAAGAAAGTTATGTGCTGCGCTCGGCCGAGGCCGGGCTGCGCTACGACGCGAGCTCCGGCAGCTCCGTCACCTGGCGGCTGCGCAAGGGCAGCGGCAGCACCCTGGCCGGCCTGGGGCCGCCGGTGCTGCTGCGCGACACCGAGTTCGACCAGGACGAGCAGGTGCTCGACGTGCGCTGGCTGGCCAGCGCCAAGACCACGGTCGAGCTCAACCTCGTCCACCTGCAGCGCCGGCACGAGCGCCTGGCGCTGCGCGACTACGACGGCACCAACGCCGCGCTCTCGCTGCGCTGGTCGGCCACGGCCAAGACCCTGTGGACCCTGCAGTGGTCGTCCGACGTGTCGAGCTACCAGTCGCTCAACGCCAGCCACGTGCGCACCGACAAGCTGCAGCTCGGCCACGTGTGGCAGATCGCCGCGCGCACCACGCTGCAGGCCAGCCTGGGTGAAACGCGCCGCCGCTTCCTCGGCCCACCCCCGGGCCGGACGCCCGACCCCACGCGCGAAGCCACGCAGGAGGCCAGCCTGGGCCTGCGCTGGGCGGTGAGCCGCAACCTCTCGCTCAACACCTCGCTGCAGCACACCCAGCGGCGCGGCAACCGCCCCGGCCTGGCGTTCTCCAGCACACAGGCGCTGGTCGGCCTGAGCCTGCGCACCTCGCAGTGAATGGGCGCCCGAAGGGCAAGTGTTGTGACCGAAAAATGTCGGTCACATGACGGTTCATTCGGGTGCCTTTTTATCGCGGCACCGGGCGCGTTTTTTGCGTCCGTTGCGCTAGCATGAATCGAGCTTCCCCCTCCGCCTGAACCGCCTCCCACCCTCGCAAAGGACCCACCATGCTCGCCGTCAAGAAAGCCCGCAAGCTGATACAAGCCAACCCGGACAACAGCGATTCGAAGACGCTGTCCGCGCTCGTGATCGCGCTGGAATCCGACCAGGCGTTCCCCCTCGGTCAGCTCTACGCGATGAACTACCCGCGCTTCGAACTGGCGATCGAGATCCTCAACGAGTGGCGCCTGGACCGCCACTACAGCAGCAAGGCCCGCCTGCTGGACGTGTCGGTGCAGGCCGCGGAACTCGCCCAAGCCAAGGCCTGAGCCCGTTCAACGGAGGTCCCGGCCCTCGATCGAGCGGTCCACCTCCGCCGAGCGCAGCGGCAGGCCGTGGCGCGGCTCGGCCGACAGGCTCAGCGGGCCGAACCAGGCCTGCACTTTTTCACCGGTGTTGTTGGAATCGCTCATGACCCCGATGGCCGTGAGGCGGCCCGGCGCCTCGCCGAACACCAGGCGGTAGTCCGCCTCGATGTCGCGCTCCACGTCCACCCACTGGTTGAGGCGCTGCGGGCCGGACTCCACCACCAACTTGCGGATGCGCTGCGTGTGCGGGTTGGGGATCACGCTGCCCACCGGGTAGCGGTGGTCCCACACGTACATCAGGGTCGCGAAGGGCAAGGGCTCGCCCGAGACGAGCTGCGCGATCTCCGACAGCATGTGGTCGCGCGGCGCCATGCGGCTGCGGTCGCCATCGAAGGCGAGGATCACGCGCACCACCGCGTCGTCGATGTCCGCGTCGCGCAGGTCCGCCTGCTCGTTGAGCGCGGGCACGAACCAGGAGAACGAAAGCCAGCGCGCCGCGCCCACGTCCTGCGGCGCGAGCTTCATGCGCAGCGTGCTGTTGCCCGCGTCGCTGCGCGCCAGCAGCGCGGCACGCCCTTCGTGCAAGGTGGGGCTGTAGTGCGTGGGCGTCTGGCTGCCGTAGCGCAGGTGCGTCCAGGTGGCCCGGCCGTCGGCGCCCGCCCAGTGCATCTGCCGCGCCCAGGCCGACGCCGGCACGGCCTCGGCCTCGGCCTCGGCATCGCTGTCGTCCAGCGGCCGCGAGGCACAGCCGGCCAGCACGGCGGCGGTGATCAGCGCCGCCAGCATCGTTCCCTTGGCCATGCGGCGCTGCTCCTTCAACGGCCGGCGGCGGCCGCCGGCGGGGTTCGGTGTTCGTCGAGCTGGTCGCGGTGCGACTCCAGCATGTTCTCGATGCCCACGCGGTGGATGCCGGTGAACGGCTCCAGGCGCAGCACGCTGTCGTTGGCGCTGCGGTCGCGGCACTGCTCGATCAGCGAGCGGCCGGTGGCGTAGAGCTGGCTGTTGCGGGTTTCGCAGGCGGTGATCTGCTCGCGCTGGGTCGCGCCCTGCGCGTCCAGCTGCTGGCCGCGCTGCTGCGCGGCGGCGAGGTCGCGTTCGAGCTGGGCACCGCGCGATGTGCTCGCCTGCAGGCGCTGCTCCAGCGTGGCCTTCTCGGTGCGCAGCGCCTCGCGCTCGCCGGTCACGGCCTGCAGCTCGCGCTGCAGGCGCTGGCCGCGCGCGGCCTCGTTGCGCGCGCGGTTCTGCGCGCCGTCCACCTCACCGGCCAGCTGCTCGCGTTCCTTTTCGGCGGCGTTGAATTTTTCCTGCAGCGCGCCGAGGTCCTGGGTGGCCTTCTGGGCCTGCTGCTGGGCGCGGCGCAGGGCCTCGCGCTCGCGCGTGGCACGCTTGTCGTCCTGGGCGGTGGCCACGCCACCCACACCCACCATCAGCAGCGCGAGGATCAGGCCCCGGCATGTGGCTTTGCGCATCAGAAATCCTCCTTCGGGTAGGGGCGGCTGGCCCGCAGGGTCTGCCGTTGCTGGTCCTCGCGCGCGCCGGCCGCCAGCAGGCGCTGCGCCAGGGCATCGCGCTGGAGCTGGCGCGCCCAGTAGAGCGGCGCGAGGCCGTTGGCGTCGGCCCGGTTGGGGTCCGCGCCGTGGGCCAGCAGCAGGTCCAGCATGCGCGGCCGGTCTTCGTGGATCGCGGCGACCAGCGGGTCGTCCCCGCTGCGGTCGGCCGTGCGGGTGTCGGCACCGGCCTGGAGCAGCAGGGCCGCCGCGTCGAGGCGGTCGAGCTTGATGGCGTTCATCAGGGGCGTCTGGCCGTTCAGGCCCACGGCATCCACCTCGGCCCCCGCGCGCAGCAGCAGGCGCACCAGCGGGGCATACCCGTGCAGCGCGGCCGCGCCCAGCGGGGTGAAGGGACCACCCCGGCCATTGGGGTCGGCCGCCGAGCGCAGCAACAGCCGGGCCATTTCCAGGTCGCCGGCGCGCGCGGCGATCAGCAGCGCGGTCTGGCCGCCGGTGTCCACCGCGTTGACCTGCGCACCCTCCTTGATCAGCTGGCGCGCGCGCTCCACCTCGCCGCTCGCCACCGCCTGGGCGAGATCGCGGTCCAGCGCGCTGGCGAGCCGGGGCGGCACGTCCCGCCGCGCGCTGACCACCGCCTGGTGCTCGCGCTCGCCGGTGAAGAAACGTTCGCTGTCCTCGGGCGTGAGCGCGCCCTGCTCGATGCGGTCGCGCAGCGCCAGCTGCCGCGGGTCGTGCTGCGCGCAGGCCCCCAGGCCGGCGGCCAGGGCCAGCGTGGCGCACCACGCCAGGCGGCGAGCGTCCTCAGAACTTCGCATTGAAGTACAGCTGGAGGGTGTTGATGGACAGCGGCAGGCCGCTGATCTCGCGGCTGGAGAGCCAGCGCGCGCTGAGCCAGGTGTTGCGGCTCAGGCCGTACTGCGCGCCGACGATGAAGCCCTTGTTGTTGGTGCCGCCGAGGTGGAAGTCGGAGTCGGTGAAGGCATCGAGCACGGCGTCGGCCTCGAGGTAGCGATAGGCCAGCGAGAGCTGCCAGTCGCCCTTGAGCAGCATGTTGGGCATGCCCACGGCCGCGCGCACCATGTAGCCGGTGTCCTCCTCGCGCAGCAGCCGGCCCGAGCGAGCCTGCGCGCGCGACGGGTTGAAGCCGATGTTGCGCACGTAGTCGGCGCTCAGGATCAGGTGCACCGGGTTGAACAGGTTGTAGTCCACCGTGCCGGTGAGGTTGAGCACGCGGTAGTCCGCCGCCAGGCCGAAGGGGCCGCCCAGGTTCGCGGGGTTGGACAGGTTGAACAGCGAGTTGCCCTTCTGGCGGAAGGCGGGCTGGGTCGCGTCCTGGGTGTTGCTGTTGAAGGCGTTGCGCACGCCGCTGACGTTGCGGTAGTCGTACATCGCCAGGCCGAGCTTGGCGCGCAGGTCGTTGCTGGGCACCCACTCGACGCCCACCTGCGCGGCCAGCAGCGACTTGTTGCGCGCCTGGTTGCTGGCCGACTTCTCGTTGTCCTGCAGCGGGAACCAGCCCACGGTGCCGAAGGGGCGCCAGGTGCGCGTGGCGGCCGCGGGGTCTTCGAACTGCAGCGCGATGCCGTCGAAGGCGAGGTCGTCGTCCCACACCAGGTCGGTGCTGAAGAAGGGGTTGGGGATGCGGCCGGCCGTGGTGGTGAGCCAGGGCAGGAAGTCGGGCGAGCGGGCGCGCAGGAAGGCGCGGTCGAGCGCGAAGTTGTACTTGCTGCCGTAGTTGCCCAGGGTCTGGTTGGTCGACACCGGGTCGCTGCTGCTGCCAGTGGTCAGGCGCAGCGAGGCCGTGAGGTCCTGCGTCACGCGCGCGCTCACGCCCAGGCGCGCGCGCAAGCGGGTGCGGTCGCGGTCTTCCAGCGTGTTGCTCACGTTCTGGCCGTCCACCTGGTGGAAGATCTCGGGCGCGTTGCCCTCGTCGAACATGTCGCGCTGGTAGCCCAGCCGCACATCGCCCTCGAAGCGGAAGCGGTCCACCCACTCGGGCACCGCGTTCACGTCGCCCCAGCGCTCCATCTTGGCCTGGGCCACCACCTCTTCGCGCACCTCGTCGGCGATCTGCTTGCGCACCGATTCGGGCACGAACTGTACGCGCACGGTGGACTGCTCGGTCTTCTTCGCTTCGGCCACGGCCGCGCGGGCCTTGGCCTCGGCCTGCTTCACGAGCGCGTCGGCCTTGGCGGCCGGCAGCACGCCCTGGTCCACCAGCGCCTGGATCAGGTTGAGCGTGGTCTGCTTGAGCGTCTCCAGGTCTTCGCGTTCGTCGGCATGGGCGGTGGCGGCCAGGCCGACGGCCATCAGGGCCGCCAGGGAGACCTGGCGCATCGCGTGGTGCAGGGGTGATTTCATGGGGTGTCTCGGCAGGAAAGGGGTTGGGGTCGTCAGGAGCGCGCGGAGATGCGCAGCCGGATCGGTTGGGGCATGTCGCCGGGCGCGCCCTCGCGCACCGGCGCCAGGCTGCGCAGGGCCAGGCGCAGCGCCTCGTCCAGCTCGGGCGCCGGGCTCGCGCCCACCAGCTCGACGCGCGTGATCTGGCCGCTGGGGTCGACCCACACGTTGACCACGCGCTGGTAATCGGTGGCCTCGCGCAGCTTCTTGTCCTTGAGCACGGCGTCGGTGATGCGCTCCTTCACGAGCGCGCCGTACCAAGCGAAGCGGTTGCCGCCGCCGCTGCCCCCCACAGGCCCGATGCGCAGGCTGCCGTCCCCCGGCGGCAGGCCGAAGGCGCCGCCAGTGCCGTTGTCGGGCAAGGACGAGGTCGGGCCGGCCGGCGGCGCGGGAGCGGCTTGCTCGGGCGCCGCGTCCGGCTTGGGCACGTCGATCTTCTGCTGCTCCTGCGGCGGAGGCGGTGGTGGCGGCGGTGTCTTGGGCGGTGGTGGCGGCGGCGGTGGCTTGAGCAGCTCGATCTGCTGCACCGCGCGCTTCTTCGTGGGCTCGGTGGGTTCGCTGAACAGCTTGTAGAGCCACACGCCGAGCGCGATCAGCAAGGCCAGCAGCAGCCCGACGGCCACGACACGGAACAGGCGCGGGTTCATGAGCGTGGCCCGGCGCGAGGGGTTTCAAACCAGAGGCACCGCGGAACCGGCTTTGCCGGGCCGCCAGTGCCGCCCCCTCGGGGGGGACGCGCGAAGCGCGGCGGGGGGGTCTTCATTTCGCCGAGCGCTGCGTGACCAGGCCGATCTGGTTCAGGTCGAGCCGACCCAGCAGGTCGAGCACCTCGACCACCTTCGCGTACTGCACGGCGGAGTCGCCCTTGACCACGATCGGGAACTCCGGCGTGGCGGCCTTGAACTGCAGCAGGCGCGCCTCCAGGTCGGCGATGGTGGCCATGGGGTAGGCATCGAGGTAGAGCGCGCCGGTCTCGGTGATGGTGATGGCGCGCGTGGCCGGCTTGGCCAGGCTGGGCGTGTTGCTGGCCCGGGGCAGGTTGACCTTGATGCCCTGCACCGAGGCCGTGGTCATGAGGATGAAGATGACCAGCAGCACATAGGCCAGGTCGAGCATCGGGGTGATGTTGATGTCGTCGTAGACGGCGCCATCGTCCTGAACCTGTGCCATGGCCTCAGTCTCCGTAGGTCTCGGCCATCTTCGTGACGAACTCGTCCACGAAAACCGTCATGTCGTTGGACAGGGCCTTGATCTTGGTCTGCAGGTAGTTGTAGCCAAACAGCGCGGGGATCGCGACGCCCAGGCCGGCCACGGTGGCCACCAGCGCGGCCGCGATGCCGGGCGCGATGGCGTTCACGTTCACGTCGCCCGCGGCGGCGATGGCCGCGAAGGTGATCATCACGCCGACCACGGTGCCCAGCAGGCCGAGGAAGGGGCCGCCCGAGATCGCGATCGTCAGCAGCACCATGCCGCGGTCCAGCCGCTGGCGCTCGCGCGTCATCTGGGCGTCGAGCGCGGCGCGCACGGCCAGCATGGCGCGTTCGCTCACCGAGGGCGCGGTCACGCCGTCGTGCTCCACCACCGGCGCCTTGGGGTCGCCCAGGTGGAAACGCGACTTCAGCTCGCGCGCGCCCACCTGGTAGATGCGGTGCAGCGGCGAGTGGTGAAACTGATCGGTGGGGGCGGTCAGGGTGTCGAGCTGGCGGGCGTGCTCCTGCGCGCCGGCGTCGAGCGAGCGCAGGCTGGCGCTGAGCCGGTCGAAGGCCTCGCCAAAGCGCGGGTTGCTTTTTTCCACGCGCGAGAGCAGCAGCGCCTTGGCCGCGATCACGTAGATCGCCACGAACAGCATCAGCACGCAGATGATGGTGACCACCCAGCCGTCGACGGTCAGGTTGTTCATGGTGGCCACGAAGTAGCCGGTCTCGCCGCTGGTGTCGGTGGTCTCTTCCTGGCCCATGCGCACCAGGCGGCCCGCCTGGCCCTGCGAATCGGCCTGCGTGGCGATCCAGGCCTCGGTGCGCTGCACGGTGGACACCTGGACTTCGTCGATCTCGCCGACCAGGCCGCCGCCGATGCGCAGCGCCCCGGCGGGCGCGAAGGCGGCCGGCAGGCTGGTGGCGACCTTGCCGTCGATGTAGAGCACGGTGTTGCTGCCCGCGCTGACCGCGATGTGGCGCCACGCGCCCAGGGCCAGCGGCGCGCCGCCGGGGGCGGTGGCCGCCGCCACGCCGAGCACCGGCACGCCGCCGCGCAGCGAGAGCGTGAGGCCGCCGAAGGCCAGCAGCTCGCCGTCGGCGCGCTCGGGTTTGATCCAGGCCGAGAAGGTGAAACCGGTGGCCGCCTGCAGCGTGGCGTCGCCGGCCTGCAGGCCGCCGTCGCCGTTGAGCCGTGCGGCGCCGCCGATCAGGCCGCTGGGCACCGGCGTCGAGGTGCCGCCGAGCACGTGGTGGCCCGCGCCCGCGCTGTCCTGGGGCAGACCACTGGCCTCGCCCAGGTGGTACACGGCCCACTGCGAGGCGTCGTAGAGGCCGGTGGCCGCCACCGGCTGCGCGGCTTCGTTGCCGTAGTACAGCCAGATGTGCTGCGCCGCGTTGCTCCCGGCCAGGCGCGGCACCTGCACCCACACGAAGGCGAGTTCGTTGGTGCTGTCGAAGCGCTCGATGTGGTGCGGCAGCACGGTCTTCTCGTCCTCGGCCACGAAGCGCAGGTCGGACGCGGTCTCGTTGGCCGCGAGGAAATCGAAGTTGCCGGTGGACAGGCGCACCAGCACCGGCACGCCCGTGGCCTCGGTGGCGATGCCGGCGGCCTGGGTGTCCAGGGTGATCTTCTTGCGGATGGACCAGGCCTCGTCCCACCACGCCTGGGCGGAGAGGGGCAGCATCAGCAGGCAGAGAGCGAGGGTGAGGAAACGTTTCATGGGAAGGGCATCAAAAGGCCGGCCCACGCGAGAGCGGGGCCAGCACAGAAAGGTAAGAAGGAACGGTGGCGCGGGTGTTACAGAAGGGAAGAACCATCCATTCGGACTATTCGTTGCCGAAGCCCAGCACGTCCACGCGCACCACCGACGGGCGCAGCGCCGCGGCCAGTTCCTGCGCCGCCTTGGCCGAATCGGCCGCGGCCTGGTTGAGCGCCTCGACCACGCGCGAGGCGTCGTCGCCGCCCGAGGTGGCGCCGGAGGACGCCGCCGTCACGGCGCTGGTGTCGGCCACCGGTGTGCCGGTGCTCGTGCCGCTCGCCGAGATGTTGTCGGCGCCCAGCACCACCTGCGCGGCGATGTTGAGGTTGCCGGCGCGGATGCCGGCGTCGCCGGCGTTGACCGTGCCCTTGGGCGCGACCAGGTCCACGTCGCCCGCGCGCGCGCCGCCGGTGGACAGCGCGCCGATGCCCGAGCCCGTGGCCGCGCCCTGCAGCACCTGCGTCACGTTGCCCTGGGCGTCGATCAGGATCAGCGGCGGCGGCACCACCGAGGCCGTCTTCTTGCCTTTGCCGGCGTCGATGTCGCCTTCGCTGGACCAGAGCATCACGTCGCCACCACCGACGGTGAGGATGCGCGACTGGTTGACCAGCATGTCGCCGCGCGCGAAGCCGCGCACGCTGCCTTCGCCGATCACCGCGACGCCGAGCACACCGCTGTCGGTCAGGCCGATGCCCGAGCCGGGCTTCTGCGTGGCCAGCAGATCGGCCGGCGTGTTGGCCAGGCCCACCACCACGTCGCCGCCGGGCACCATGAATTCCACGTCGCCGCCGGCCTCGGTGAGGATGCGGCTGGCGAACAGGTTGAGCGAGCCCTGGTAGCGCGCGAAGCCGCCCTGCGGCGTGCGCTCGGCCATGCCGGGGAAGGCCAGGTCGAGCACGGCATAACCCCGGCTGTAGTCGCCGGCGAAGGCATTCTCTGGCTTGTTGTAGTCGCGCCCGGTTTCGCGCAGCGCGGTGTAGACCATCGTGCGCACGCGCTCGCGCTGCGCGTCGGCCGGCTGCGCCTGCAGGGCGCGCACGGCATCGGCGGCGTTCGCGGCGTCCAGGCCGGGGTTGCCGGTGAGCCAGCGCGCGGCCCAGAGCGCGCCCACGTCGCCCGGCGCGCTGCCCAGCTGCGTGAGCAGGCGGCCGATCACGTCGGTCTCTTTCCAGGCCGCGTCGCCGATGCCGGCGTAGATGTGCAGGTCCGCGCCCTGCGAGGGCAGGGCCGGGTTGTCGAGGTTGCCCCGGCTGACGATGCCGGCCGAGGTGCCCAGGTCCACGTCGCGCCCAGCGCGCACTTCGAGCCGGCCCGGGCCGGCCACCCACACGTAGGAGCCTGGCGTGCGCGAGGTGCCGGTGGAGCTGAACACCACGTCGCGCCCGGCCTGCACCACCGACACGTCGTCGGCATCGTTGTGCTGGATCGACAGGCCCAGATTGCGCACGTCGCGCCCGGCCTTCACCGACACCGGCTTGGCGCTCGCGAGGTTGAGCCGGCCGGACTGGCCGACCACGTCGCCCTCGCTGGCGTGCAGCAGCGCCGGGCTGTCCGAGCCCTGGTGCACCGGCACGGGGGCGTGCGCGGTGGCCGTGGTGGTGGCGAAGGCGCTGCTGCGCGTGACGGGGTGCAAGGCATCGGGCAGCGGCGCCATGTCGCCGAGGTTCAGGCTCGCGGCCAGGTTCACCTCATCGCGCGCCAGCAGCGCGAGCTGCCCCGCCGCCGAGGGCTGCAGGGTCGAGCTCACGCCGTCGACCACCGCGCGGCCCTGCGGCGCGGTGATTTCCAGGCTGGGCGGCAGCACGCCCAGGGCGATGGCCGCGTTGTAGTTCGCCGCGCTGATGGAGAAGTTGAGCGGCGCGCGGTAGGTCTGGTTGGTGGTGGTCAGCGACGCCAGCTCGCTGGAACCCCCGGGCCGGTTGTGGAACACCACGTCGCCGGTGAGGCTGCCCATCTGCAGGGCCGCGCCGTCGTTGTAGGTGGAGAACAAGCTCCACTGCGGGCTGGCGGAGTTGCCCACGTTCACCCCGGTGCCGTTGCCGGAGGACTGCACCACCAGGTGCGGGTTGATCACCGCGTGGATGCCCACGTCGCCGCGCGCCGTGACCTTGGCCTGCGTGTCGCCCATCGCGAGGATGGGGAAGAGCGCGCGCGAGCCCGTGCCCACGGTGACGCGCTCGCCAGCCTCGATTTTGCCCCCCGCGTCCAGCCGCAGCGCGCCCCGGTCGGCCTGGTACTGGCCGCCCTGGATGTCGCCGCCGGCCTCGACCCGCACCGACCCCCCGCCGGTCACCACCAGGCGGTTGGTGGACGGTGTGGTGCCGGTCGATCGCGCCTGTGTGGGCGCGCTGGCCGAGAGGTTGCGCACGTCGTTGCCCGCGCGCAGCGTCACGTCGCCGCCGCCGAGCGCGGCCACGCCCTGCTGGAAGCGGTCGAAGCGGACCCACCAGCCCGGCGCCGTGGTGTAGCTGTCGCCGGTGGTATTGGTCTGGCCCTGGCGGAACAGCCAGTTGCTGTAGAGCTGCTGTGAACGCGCAAGCGACTGGATGTCTCGCCCGGCTTCGATCACCACGTCGCCGCCCTGCTCGCTGAACTGCGCGTTGGCCGGCACGGCGAAGCCGGCCACCGGCGTGGCCAGCTTGCCGGCGGTGTAGATGGCGGACTCGGCGCTGGCAAGCACCACGTCGCGGCCCGCGTGCACGCGGATGTCGCCGGTGCCGGTGCGCAGCAGCTTGCCGGCGGTCAGGGTCACGTCGCCCGTGCCGTCCACGGTGGCGTGGCGGCTCACGGCGCCAAGGTCGGCGCCGGCGGTCACGTTGAGGCTCCACGAATCCTGGCCGCGCAGCGTGGCCGGCACCGGCGAGGTGGCGGCGCAGGTGGGGGAGGCGCACGGCGTGGCGGTGCTGAAACCGTCGGAGAGGTGGTTGTCCAGCTTCACGTTGCCCGCCGCGCGCAGCGTGAGCACGCCGGGCTGGCCGCCCGCGTGGCTGCCGTCCAGGTTCCAGTCGTTCGCCAGCGTGAGGTCGCCTGTCGAGCGCACCTCCACGCCCGAGACCACCTGGAAGCGCGCATCGGCCGCCTGGCCCAGCCGCGATTCGATCGCGCCATGGCGCGCCGCGAAACCGTTCAGGTCGGCGTTCACCGTCGCCAGCGAGAGTTCGCCCGCCACGTTGCCGGTTGCCGTCAGGCGGTTGATGTTCTCGTGGACCTTGACCGCCTCCAGGCGGATCTGGTCCACACCGTCGAAGGTGGAGGCCACTTGCGTGACGGCCACGTCCTCGCTGGCGCCCGAGCCCGTGCGGCGCGCGCGCAGTTGCACCTCGCCACCGCGCGCGCCCTGCGCCGCGATGGTCGAGCCCTGCTGCAGGTCCAGCACACCGTCGCTTGAGCCGAGTTCGACCGTGCCGCCGTTTTGCGCCGCGTCCGTGGCCTGCACCGAGATCCGTGCGCCGCTGGCCAGCGTGAGGTCGCCCTGGGCCTGCACGCTCACGCGCCCGCCTTTCGCGCCGCTGGCGTCCAGCGTGCCGGCCACGCGGATGTCGCCGCCGTCGGCCGCGATCGCGATCTCTTGCGCGCGCACGGTCTGCCCGCTCTGCAACTCAAGATCGCCCGTGCGCACGCGGTAGGCCTGTTCCTGCGTGAAACCGCCCTGCCCCACGGCCGCCGCGAGCGCGGAGAAATCGGCCACGCGGCCCACGTCGACCGAGATGCGCGCGCCCTCGCCACCGCCCGGGGCGGCCTGGCCTCGCAGGCTGCCGGCGGCGAGGTTCAGCGTGCCACCGGGGGTGCGGATCTCGATGCGACCCGCGTCGCCACCGGCCACCGCCGACACGCCGATGCGCGCGCCCTGCTCGACCACGATGCCGCCGCTGCCCTGGGACTGCAGGCTCACCCGGCCACCGTCGGTGGCGCGCTGGGCATCGAAGTAACTCACCTGGCGACCGCCCGCGTCGATCTCGGCAGTCGCCCCCACGCGCAGTTCGCCGCTGCGCGAGGTGAGGCCGAGTTCGCCCGAAGGCAACACGGCGCGCGCGCCGAAGTCAAGCGACTCGCCTTCGAGCTGCCAGCGCGAACCGAGCGCGGAAGCCGCCGCCGCCGCGTCCGCGCCGGCCAGGCGGGCCACGGCCAGGCGGCCCCCCGCGTTGAGGGTCTGGTTCGACGCCTCGGTGCCCACGAGCGCGCCTGTGGCCACCGTGGTGGTGCTGGCCGCCACGGTCAGCGAGCCCGTGCCCACGCCAGCCAGCGCGCCCGCGTTCAGCGCCACGGTGTCGAAGCCGTCGATGCGTTTGGCGCCGTCGCCCAGTTCCAGGCGCTCGGCGTGCACCGTGAGCGCGCTGCCCGGGGCGGCGCTCGCCGGCGTGGCCGTGGCGCTCGCCGCGTTGGCGAAGCTCACCGTGCCGGCGCGCACCGTGGCCTGGGCGTTGTCGCGCCCCGAGATCGCGGCGGCGCGCAGGTCCAGCCGGCCCAGCGTGGCCTTGCCGTCGGCGCCCTGGGCACCGAGCTGCGTGTCGCCATACAGGTCGATCGACGAGTAGCTGCGCAGCGCCAGTGCGTCCAGCGTGTCGAAGCGCGCGAGGTCCGCGTTGTCGTAGACCACGCCACCGGTGCCCGTGGGCACCTCGCCCAGGCTGATGCGCGAGGCGCCGATCTCCAGCCGCCCGCCCGTGGTGCCACCGAAGCCGAGTTCACCCTGGAAGCGGTTGTCGGCCGTGGCATCGAGAACGATGACCGGCGCGTCGATGCGGCTGCTGGCCGCGCCCACGATGGTGCCGGTGCTGCGGTCCGGCGCGCCGGTGCGCTCGTAGGCCACGGCGTCCACGCCGGCGCGCACCAGCGCGCCGTTGCCGGCCACGCTGAAGGCGCGGCCCGAGCCCGCCGGCCCTTGCGCCTGCAGGCGGCTGCCCTCGGCCAGCTCCACGCGCTCCGACCCGGCCAGGATGATCTCCGGCGCACGCAGCGCCGAGGCCTCGTTGTTGGTGAGCGTGACCTCGCGGGCGCCCACCGTGATCACATCCTTGTCGCCCTCGGTTCTGCGCTCGCCGCCGATGAGGATGCTGGCCGCGCCCAGCGCGTTGAGGTCCTGCGCGGCGATCACGGTGGCGCCGCTGGTGGTGGGCGCGAGGCCCGCGCCCACCACCTCGATGCGGTCGGCCGAGAGGTCCACCGCCGCACCGCGCCCGCCGTTCGCCGCGGCGGTGAGGAACTGGCCCTGCAGGCGCAGCGCGTCGGCGCCCGTGCCCTGCGTGACCATCGAGAGGCGCCCCGCGTCGGCGGCCTGCGCGGCGCCAGCGCCGAAGAAGTCGGCCGCGCGCGTCACGGTGTACTCGGCGCGATCGCGCACCTGCTCGGCGGAGAACACCTCCACCGCGCTCCACTGGCCCGGCGTGGGCGCCTGCGCGCGCGTGTCGGTGACGAAGCCGGCCGCCACGCGCACGCCGTCGGCGCGCGTGTGGGCCTGCGAGGGCAGCAGCGTGGCGGCGCTGTCGCTGAGCCGCACGGCGAAGGCCCCGGGCAGCAAGGCGTAGCGGCCCGGCAGCAGCACATAGCGGCCATCGGCCAGGCCGGGCACGCCGCGCAGTTCGATCGCGCCGGAGCGCTCCAGGCGGCCGTCCAGCGCGGCGTCGCCCGGCGCGAAACCGGCCGCGTGGGCGGGCAGCACGGCGTACACGCCGTCCTGCGCCAGGAAGTCGAGCGAGCCCCCGGGGCCGACGGTGAATTCGTCGGCCTGCAGGTCGCCGCCGCCGCGCAGGTCCACACGCGCGCCAGCCTGCACGTCCACGCTCGCGCCCTCGGTGCGGATGCGCTTGCCGTCGAGATGGTCGATGCGGCGGCCCTGTCCCGCGCCATACACCCAGGTTCGGCCGTTCTCGATGCGGCCATACGGAATGAGGCCTTCGGCGTGGACCGAGGTCAGGCTGCCCGATTGCAGCTCGAGCGCGCCACGCGCCTGCAGGTCGATAGCGCCCATCGGCGCCCACACACGGCCCGCCTGGGTGATGTCGCCCGCCTTCACCGTGAGGCTGCCCTGGGCCGACAGCGGCATGGAAGGCTCCACACCCACCGCATGAATGCGCACGTCGCCCTGGGGCACGTCGATGGTGAATTGCGCGTCGGTGCCTGGCGCGACCACGCCCGCGTGCAGGTCCAGGTCCCCACCGACGGTGAGAGAGCCCTGGCGCTGCGACGACGACGCGCCTTCCAGCCGGATCTCCTGCCGCCCGGTGAGCCGCACCTGGTCGGCACCGGCCACGGTGACGCGGCCTTGCACACGCAGCAGTTCGGCCTGCACGTCCAGCGTGGCCGGCCCGCCGCTGGGCGCGGCGACGGTGGCGTTCGGGCTGTTCGAGAGCAGCACCTCGTGCGCCCGCACCTGGGCGCCCGCGCCCTGGACCTGCAGCTGAGCCGAGTCCAGGCGCACGAAGCGCAGCTCGCGCGCGCCGGCCGCGGCCTGCAGCTGCGCGCCGTCGGCCAGCGCGATGCGGTCGGCGCTGCTCAGGTCGATCGCGTCGAAGCCGGCCTCGCGCAGGGCCGTGGCCGAGAGGTGCACGTTGCCGTTGTGCGCGTTGTCCAGCGCCGCGCCGGGGGCCAGGCCCACGCTCTGTGGGGCCAGGGTCTGCTCGACCGTGAGCTGGCGCGGCGTGAGCGGCGCACCGGCGGCCGCGCGCGCGGTGGCGTCGGTGGCCGTGAGGGCGAACACGAAATCCCCGCCGCGCGCGTCGGCCGCGCGCGCCTGGGCGAGCACCGTGCCATCGAGCAAGGCACCTTCGGTGGTGCCCACGCGCAGCGTGCCGGCGCTGGCCGAAACCGACTGCCCCAGGCCTTCGGCCGCACCGGCGTGGTCCACGCGGGTGGCGGCGCTGCTGCTGACATCGATCACCGAGCCGGCCTGCGCGACCACGTAGGCGTTGGTGCCCTGCAGCTGCACCGTGCCACCGTCCTTCACCTGCGCGCGCACCAGGCCCTGGTCGTCGAGCTCGGTGCGCACCACGCCGCTGGCGTCCAGCCGCGCGCGCTCGCCCAGCCAGACCGCCGCGTCGGCGCGGAACGGGTCGGCGGCGGCGCGGTTCACGCTGGCGCTGATGGTGCCGCCCTGGGCCTGCACCTCGCCCAGCAGCTGCACCTGGGCGCGCGCGCTGAACGACACGTTCGCGCCCGGCTCGGCCAGGATGCGCGCGCCCTCGCCCAGCGTGACCGTGCCGGCCGTGCTGTCGAGCGTGGCCGGCGCGCTGAACGCGAGGTTGACCGCGCGGCGTTCCAGCGGCGGGCGCACCTCGTTCTGCAGCACCTGCACGAGCGGGGCGCCAGTCGAGGCGGTGCCCGCATCGGGGGCCAGCGCGTGGGTGGTGAGCAGGGGTTGCAACACGGTGCCCGCCACGATGTCCACCGAGCGGTCGCCGCGCACGGTGTAATGCTCGAAGCCGCCTCGCGAGAAGAAGTCCGCCGCGAGGTGGGTGGCGTCGGCGGGCGCGCCCGCGCCCGAACCGCCCACCACCACCGCCGGTGCGCCCAGGGTCAGGCGGCCGCCCTTGTCGCCGCCGAACGCGCTAAGCGCCCCGTCGAGCGCCAGCCCGGTCGCGCCCGAGAGTTCGATGGCGCCGCCATCGCCCAGGCGCGCCTTGCCTTTCGTGTCGATGCGCGCGCCGCCGTCGGCGCGCAACACGCTGCCCGCGCCCAGCGAGAGCGCGCCGTCCGAGTCCATCACGATCTGGCCGCCGTTCACCGGCACGGTGGGGGCGTTGGCCTGCGCGAGGCGGGGATTGAGGTGGGTGAAACCACCACTCACGTCGATCGTGCGGCCGGCCGCCACGTCCAGCCGGGGGGCCGGTGCGCCGGTGTTGACCACGTTGTTGGCGGCATTGAGTTCGATGCGCCCGCCCCGCGCGCTCAGGTTGGCGTCCACCTGCACGCGCTGGCCGGTCACCGACAGCGAGCCGCCAGGCTCCATCGCCAGGTCGCTGCGGATCACGACCTCGTTGTTGCCGAAGACCTCGAGCCGGGCCACGCGGTCCTTGCCGAGCAGGCGCGGGTCGACCACCAGCGTCTCGGTGAAGGGCTGACCCAACACATCGCCAAAACCGAAACCGGTCTGCAGGCCCGCGAGGCCGCGCTCGATCAGCACGCGCTGGTTGAGCTTGAAGTCGTCGCCCACCGCGTTGCTGCCCAGGCGCAGCGTGGCGCCGGCCGGCGCGCTGCCGCTGGCCTGCTGCAGCGTGCCCTGCACGGTGCGCCCGACCACGTCGCCCTGCATCACGGTGGCCTTCATGCCGACCACGTTCACGCGCCCGGCGTCCTTGCCCTGCACATAGCCCGCGTCGTGGCGCTGGGCCGCGCCGGTCTCGATCACGTCGGTGCGGTTCCAGCGGTCGTGGTCCACCCGGAAGCGCGAGGCATCGCCGTCGTAGCGCGTGCCCGCCGTGGCCTCGGTCGCGTCGACCAGCTTGCCGTTGGTGATCAGCACCGACTGCTTCACCATGCCGGGCCGGTAGTCCACGCTGCCGCCGGAGACGTCGATGGTGGCACCACTCTCCACGATGGTCTCGCCCTGCGAGCGCAGATTCACCGTGCCGCCGCTGGTGGCGCGTTCGGCCGCGCCACGCTGCAGGCGCGCCGCGTAGCTCTCCAGGCTGTCCTTGGCCACCAGGGTGTCCAGGCCGCCTTCGGCCAGGGCCAGCGCGCGCTCCACGTCCATGTACACCGTCTGGCCGCGCAAGGGGCCGTTGCGATTCACCGGCGAGTCCTTGAGCTCGTCGCCGCGCAGCTCCACCGCCACGCTGTTGCGCGCCACGTCCACCGCCACGCCCTGCAGGCCCGAGACGTCGATGACCGCGCCCTCGGCGATGTGCAGCCGCGCGGTGTTGGAGACATAGGACGACCCGGGCCGGGTGAAGGGGTCGTTGGCGCCGACCGCGCCCGGGTTGTCCTGCGCCGTGATGTCGACCGTGCCCGAGGGCGCGACGATGCGCGAGCCGCTTTCCAGCCGCACGTCCTGGCCCACGACCTTCACCACCGAAGGCTTCTCCAGCCGGTCGCCGTTCTCGCCGTCCTGCGCGGTGGCGCCGCTCTCGGTGTCGATGCGGACCTCGGTCCGGCTGCCCGCGCCGATCACCACGCGCCCACCGCGCGTGGGTTCGCTGCTGCTCACCGCGCGGTCGCGCGCCAGCAGGTAGACCGAGCCGTTCTGCACCACCGAGCTGGAGGCCGAGGCCAGGCCCTTCTGGTTGACCGCGTAGCCGATCATGGTCACGTTGCCGCGATCGGCCGAGAGACTGCCGAGGTTAGTCACGTGGCCGAGCAGGTCGTCCGCCGGGTGGACCAGCGCCACCGCCTGGCCGTCGATCTCGCCGTTCTTCACGCTGGTGTTGGCCTGCTCGTAGCCGTTGAGCGCGGCCGGGCTGTCCACCTCGACCAGCAAGCCGCTCACGTTGCTGTCCACGCCCGAGGCCGAGCGCAGGTAGAGCTTGCTGGCGGCGGCCATGACCACCTGGCCATCCGGCGCGCTCACGCTGCCCCGGTTCACCACCGTGGGCGCGATCAGCATCACGCGGCCGAACTGGCCCGCGCTGATGCGCGCGCCCTCGAACACCTTGACGAAGCCGCGCGCCTCGCCGCCGTCCAGCGCGAGCTGGAACTGGGGCGTGAGCGTGTTGCTCGTGAGCAGGTTGTCGACGAACTGGTCCGCCATGTTCAGCGTGCTGGCGGTGAAGCTGTTGAGGTTCACCTGCGAGCCGCCCATGAAGGCGATGCCGTTGCTGTTGACCAGGATGATGTTGGCCTTCTGGCCGGCGGCCTGACCGATGGCGCCCGCGATCACGCTGGGGTTGATGTCCCAGATGCGGTTGAGCGTGGTGAAGCTGGCGCCCGGCACCAGCTGGTTGCTCGCCAGGTCCTGCACCTGGCGGAACTGCACGCTGTGGCCCGCGCCGACGTTGAAGCTCTTCCAGTTCAGGATGGCCTTGTTGCCGACCTGGTTCACGAAAGCCTGGTTGGCGATGGCCTGGTAGGCCGCCTGCCCGGCGGTGACGAAGGCCGGCAGCGCCCCGCCCGCGCTGGGCACGGGCAGCTGCTGCGCGCCCAGCGGCGCGGCGATCAGCAGCGCGGCGGCCAGGGTGCCGGCGGCGCGCGCGCCGCTGGCGGCCTTGCCCTGCGCGCGCGCGCATTCGGCCACGGCGACGAGGGTGCCCAGGTGGCGGCTGAAGACGATGCGGTGGCGTTGGCGGTTCATGGGACGGTCCTCGGAAAAAGGCTCACCACTCGTAGGTGAGGCTGAAATGCAATCGGTGGTCGCCGCGGGCGGTGGTGCCCACGGCCTTGAGCGGGTAGGCCCACCACAGCGCGCCCTGCAGGCCGCTGGCGCCGCGCACGCGCAGGCCCAGGCCCACGCTGGCGAGGGTGTAGCGGCTGGTCTCGGTGATGGGGTCGACCACGCGCACGTGGCCGGCGTCGACGAAGGCGAGCGCGCGCAGCTCGTTCACGCTGTCCGTGCCCAGGCGCGCGGCGAAGTTGGGCGTGCGGCCTTCCAGGCTCAGCGCCACGCCCTGCTCGCCCAGCGCGGCCGATTCGTAGTAGCCGCGCACGGTGTCCAGGCCGCCGATGGCGAACTGCTCGTTGGAGATCAGGGGCTGGCCCGAGAGCTGCCAGCTGCCGCGCCAGTCGAAGCCCCAGTCGCCCGCCAGCGTGCGCTCCTGCGAGGCGTTGCCGCGCAGGTAGACGTAGGACGGGCGGCCCTGGTAGCGCTTGTCGGCGAACTCCTGTTCGCTGCCGCCCAGGCCGTTGACGTGGAAGTTGAACGAGATGCCCGCGCGCGTGGTGCGCTGCCCGCCCAGCCAGGTGCCGTCCCAGCCGAGGGTGAACGGCGTGTAGGCGATCGGCGTGTTGAAGCCGCCGCTGCCGATGAGCTTGACCGACTGATCGAAGTCCTTGTGGTCGATGCCGAAGCTGGCGCTGTGGAAGAAGCTCTCGTTGCCCGGCAGCGGGCGGATGTAGCGCGCGCCCACGATGTCGCCACGGCCCACCACGTTGAGCGTGCCCACCGCGGAGACGTCGGAATCGGAGCGGATGCCGTAGAACGCCAGAAAGCCCCCATTGGCCAGCGGCCAGGTGTAGTTGAGCGAGAACACCTGGCTCTCGCCGGGGTCCTGCGGGGCGGTCTGCACGGTCAGGCCGATGCTGTGCTGGCGGCCCCAGAGGTTGTCCCAACGCAGGCTGGCGCTCGCGCGTGTCCGTGTCGTGTCAGGGCTGTAACGGTCGTTGAGTTCGAGGTTGCCGTGGAACGGCAGGCGGTCCTGCACCTTGAGGTCCACCTCCACGGTGCCGGGCGTCTTGCCCGGGCGCAGCACCGGCGTCACGCGACGGTCGGGGCTGCGGTTGAGCGCGGTGAGCTCGGCCTGCACGTCCTGGAAGTTGGGCACGTTGCCCTCGGCCAGCTGCGGCGCGGCCGCCTTGATGGCGCCCAGGCTGTAGTAGCGCGACTCGGTCACGCGCAGGCGCTCCACCGGCGCTTCAGTGACCTGCAGGCGCACCACGCCTTTGTTCACGCGCTGCTGAGGAATGCTCACCAGCACCGTGAGGTAGCCCGCGCCGTGGTAGGCCTTCTCCAGCGCCTCGCGCGCCTTCTCCACGTCGGCCAGCGTCTTCTGCTCGCCCATGTGGCCATAGACCGCGCGCTCGACGGCGATGGCGGGCAGCAGCGTGGCGCCCTCGACGCGGTACTCGAACACGTCGAAGCGCGCGTCCTGCGCGTGCGCAGTCGACAGGACCAGGCCGGCGGCCAGCAGCAGGAGGCGGATCGGTTTCATCGAATCGGAACTCTTCCAACAGAAAAGGGCGAAACGCGGCAGGCCGCGTTTCGCCGACATCGGCCCGCCCGGCAGGGCGGCCGAAGGAGTGCGCTGAGACCGGTCAGGGCTTCAGGGCGGGCTGGCAGGACAGCGCGTTGCGGGTGAATTCCGACACATTGGCGCCGTTGGCCGGCACGCCGGCGGCGCCGGTGATGAACAGGCCGCGCAGGTTGGTGATTTCCGGGTTGCCCAGGGATGCGATCACGCTGGAGATGTAGGCATCGCCGTCGCCGCCCGACTGCTCGTAGGGCACGAAGCCTTCGAGCTCGAACCACATCGGGTAGGTGCCACGCACCGCGTTGACGCGGTTGTTCAGGTCTTCGGTTTCCACACCGTTGAGGCCGACCTGCGCGTTGGGCGAAGCGCCGTTGAGGCGGACATAGGCCCAGTTGCCGTTGGCATCGCGCGCGTTTTCCATCGACAGCACGCCCAGGGCGTAGCTGTTGTTGGCGGCGGTGACCAGGCCACCCGAAACGTTGCCGCTGGAGCTGTGCTCTTCGACCAGCAGCTTGGTCAGCGGGGTGTTGCCGCTGTACACGTCGGCACGGCGCAGGGGCACGTAGAAGCCGGTGTTTTCGGCCACGCCGCAGGGGTTGTTCAGGAACTGGATCGTGGAGGCCGATTGCGTGCCCGAGGTTTGCGCACGGCGCAGCAGCTGCACGGTGTCGGCGGACGAGCCACCGAAGAACGCGCCGTTGATCGTGCCGCCGGTATTCACCGCGGCGATCGAGGCGTACTGGGCGGTGGAGATCGAGGGCTGGCAGGCGCCTGGCACCATGGTGTCGCACAGCTCGCCGTCGTCGGCCACGGTGTTGATCAGGCCCTGGCTCTTCTGCAGCTGGCGGTAGAGCTTCTTGCTCACGCCGACGCCGAAGGCCTGTGCCACGTTGGTTCGGTAGGTCGTGCCCAATTCATCGACCGAGGTGGCGATGTTCAGCAGGGTCTGGTTGATCTTGTACTCGGTGTCCGAGAAGCCGCCCGAGGACTGCTTCGGTGCGACGTCGCCCGCGACGTTGACCGAGGCGGCCACGGTGGGCGTGGCCAGGGTCACGGTGGTGCGGGCGCAGTTGGTGTAGCGGCGCACGCTGTTGGCCTGGCCGGAGATGGTCAGCGAGGCGGTGGCCGGCGCGGCGACGGCGCAGTTGCTGCCATTGTCGAGCTGGCGCAGGTCGGTGGTGCGGGTCAGCGTGGCGGGGATTTCGGCGTTGGTGTCGCCGAAGGCGCGCAGGGACGGGGTGTAGGCGTTGAAGGAACCGCCTTCGACGGTGTGGTAGACCACCACGTCAGCGCCTTCGAAGGCACCGGCACGGCCGTCCACGGTGTTCACGGTGCAGGCGTAGGCCACGTTGTTGCCGGCGCCCTGGCCCGGCGCCAGGGCACTGGCGCCGGTGTTCTGCAGGTAGACCGACAGGTTCATCGTGCCGGGGTTGGTCACCACCACGCCAGCGGCGTTGCGGTAGGTGGCGCCCGAGCACAGGGTGGCGAAGCCCTGGAAGGCGTTGTTCAGCACGGCGGAGGCGCCGGTGATCCAGACTTCCTTGAGGTTGCCGGAGGCTTCGACCTGGGCCGGCGTGAGGGCGAAAGCGGGTGCGGCGCACAGGGCGGCGCAGGCAAGAGCGAGTTTGCCGAGTTTCATGGTGGATTCCGATGGAGGTTGGGAAAGAGGAACGGGGAATGCAAGCGGGAGAACCGGGCCCGCGCGAAGCGGCGGACCCGGGCAGGCCGATCAGGCCTGGCGGCGGCTGCGGCGGCGGGCCACGCCAGCCATCAGGCCCAGGCCGGCGAGCAGCATCGCGTAGGTCTCGGGTTCCGGCACGGGGTTGGCGAAGGTCAGCGTGGCGGTGGCCACGTCGAAGGTCCACTTGCCGAACTCTTCACCGGCGATCACGCCGTTGCCGTCGATGTCCACGCCGAAGGCGGCGCGGGTGCCGTCGCCGGCGAGGTAGAAGAAGTTCTGGGCCACGTTCAGGCGGGCCGTCGAATCGGGACCCTGGCCGACCCAGTTGTCGCCGTTGGCGGCGGGCACGGCGCCGTAGTAGGCGCTCGGCGATGAAGCGATGTCGGCGGAACTGGCCCAGCTGGCGCCGTTGGCTTCGGTGGCGTGCGTGCCGCGGGTGTTGTTGGCGAGGATGTAGGGGTTCAGGTTCTGGAACGCGTTGAGCGCACCGGGCGTCACGTTCACGGTGTTGAGCACCGAGGTCGTGAGGTAGCTGGCATTGCCCAGGGCGGTGCCGACGTTGTTGAGCGCGATGACGCTGAACTCGATGGCGGCCGCGCCCGCGGCGCCGACGGCGCTCAGGAACGAGTCGTACACGCCACCGTAGTTCGGGTCGGTCAGCGAGAAGCTCTGCGTGAAGCCGGCGGTGTTGCGGTTGTCGGCGAAGGACGACATCACGGCGCCCAGGTCGAACAGCGCGGAGTAGTCGTTGTTGCCGGTGGTGGGTGAGCCGTTGTAGTAACGCAGGTTGAGGACCAGTTCGCCATTGCCGGAGGTGGCGTCGGCGATGGCGGCCTGGGCGGAACCGGCTGCGGCGCCCAGCAGGGCCACCAATGCAATCAGTTTGAGTTTCATGTGTGAGTCCAATCTGTAGGTGAAGGAACGGGGAACGGAAGACAAGGAACTTTTCGCGCTGGTCAACGCCAAAGACTGGGTTGAACAGGGAAGACTTTAAAAATCCAACGTTGCACCTCATGGGTGCGGTTCCTGGCTCTGAATAGTCCGTTCAGGTAGTGAAATCCGTCACACACCCCTTCACCCGGATCGGCTCACACCGTGTCGGTGTGCGCGATCAGCCGCAGCGTGGCGCTCTTGCCCACGGCCTGCGCTCGGTTGTTCACATTGAGCTTGCGCATGATCTTCTGCAGGTGGTTCTTCACCGTGGGCGGGCTGATGCCCAGGATCAGCCCGATCTCCTGGTTGGTCTTGCCGTTCTTCACCCAGTGCAGCACCTGGATCTCGCGCTTGGACAACAGCGTGGCGGGCTGCATCTCGGCGCTGCCCTGCCCGTTCTCGCGCAGGCGCATGCGGTGCAAGGCCAGGTGCAGGTGGGGCATGAGCAGCTCGAGCAGGTAGGCATCGCGCTCGTTGGGCACATGGTCCAGCCCGGCGAAGACGAAGAAGCTTCCGTACTCGCCCTGCACCTCGCGCACGCCGTGCACGGCCACGTGCTCGAAGCCGCAGTTCCTCAGGTCGCTGATGAGCTGCCGCCGCCCCACCTGGTCGCCGCCCTGGCAGCTGAGCAGGCGCGGCACGCGCCCTCCACGCAGCCAGTCGTCCACCAGGCGCGGCAGCAGGCCGTCGGTCGGGTCGGTGACCTGGGCCTCCACGCGCGCGCTGGTCACGCCGCTGGAGAACGATTCCACGCGCAGGCGCATGCGCTCCACGTCGCCGTGCGCGCACCACAGGGCCTGGTGCGCGATGAAGCCCTGCAGCGCGCCCTGCGCCCAGAGGAAGAACTGCGAGCGCGTCTGCACCTCGAGCGCGCGCTCGATGGTCATGAGCAGGTGCTCGAGGTCGCTCGCGTTGAGGCGGACAAACGACTTGGTCGGGCTCATGTCGCGCCCTCCCCGGCCTGGGGCGCAGCCGTGGGCGCGCTCGCGCCACCGGCCTCGAACACCCACTGGTTGTACGAAGCCTTGCCGGCGAACGCCGCGTCGCGCGACTCGAAGGCGGTGCGCAAGGGCTCGGCCGTCGAGCGGCTGTGGATGCCCACGATGCGGTCCCCGGCCTTCACCAGCGCCCAGGCCGTGTCGTTGGTCAGCGGATCGCGCCAGACCCGCCGCAGGTGCCGCACCGGCATGGGGAAGCGCCGGTCCTGCAGCAGCTCGTCCAGCGTGGCCGGCGCGGTGGGCGAGCCCACCGGGCTGCGGTCGCGGTACGAGGCGAGCGCGAGGCGGAACTGCTGTCCCACGAACAGCAGCTCGGCCTCCTTGTCGCGCCGCGCGGCGGTGTGCCACACCTCGCCCGCGCCGGCCAGCGTGAGGCCCATGGCCGCCAGCGCGAACAGCACCATGAGATAACCGAAGCCCCGTTGGCGGCCCCTGCGCGCGCTCGCGCGCTCACCATTGTTCATACGTCTTTCCCTCCTCGATGGCGCCACTGCGGATGTCCCACACCCCGCCCGTCACCCCCACGGTCTCTTCGCCGGGCCGCGTCGGAGGCGGCACCAGCGTCCAGCCGTCGTTGCTCTGGGTGATGGGATCGGTGGGCAGGCCGCGCAGGTACCGCTTGTCCACCAGCTCGGCGAGCGTGGCGGGGTAGCGGTCGTTGTCGGCGTGAAACTTGTCGATCGCGTCGCGCGTGACGGCGAGCGTCTCGCGCAGCGCGGTCTCGCGCGCGCGGTCCAGGTGCGCGAAATAACGCGGCGTCACGAGGGTCAGCAGCGTGGCGATGATGGCCATGACCACCATGAGTTCGATGAGGGTGAAACCACGGGCTCGCATCACCACTCCCGGTACGGTTGGCCGTTGAGGCCGATGCGACCCGAGCGCGAGTAGACGTCGTACACGTCGTTGCCCGGGGCGGGCGCGTCGGGCGGGCTGTTGTAGGCGCGTTGGCCCCAGGTCTCAGCGGCGCTCGCTTCTCGGTCGGGCGAGAACGGATCGCGCGGCAGGCGGCGCAGGAACAGGATGCGCGCGGGCGTGGGACTCTTCGCATCGGGCACGCCCTTCACCAGGTCGTCGAGCGAGGCCGGGTAACCACTGCCCCCCACGCGCGTCTCCACGCGGCCCTCTTCCACCGCGCGCTTGTGGGCGTCGAGCGCACCCCGGATCTGCCGCAGCGCGCTGCGCAATTCGTGCTCCCTGGCCCGCTGCACATTGAGCTCCACCAGGGGCACCGCGACCGACGCCAGGATGGCGACGATGGCCACGGTGACCACCAGTTCGATGAGCGTGAAGCCCCGGGCCCGGCGGATCATGGGGATTGGCCGGTGGGGCGCTCGGGCGCCAGCGGCGCGACGGGCGTGAGGATGACGGAGGACGGCGCGCTGGGCGCCGCCGGTGGCGCGGCGGGCGAACCCGGCGCGGGCGCGGGCGCCGCGCTCGGCGGATCGCGCGGCTCGGCGGGCGCTTCGTCGGCCGTGGCCGGCGCATCGGCGGCAGTGGGGGCGGGCGTATCGGCCGGGCGCGGAGTCGACGGCGGCGGCGCGGCCGCGCGCGGCGCGGCGCCCCCGCTGAGCGAGAGCGTGCGCGGCGCGGTGCTCTTCAACTGCAGCGGCGGCGCGCCCACGCTGGCTTCGGAGCCGGCGGGTTCGTTGAAGGCGTTGCTGTCGGGCCGCGCCACGTTGCGCACGATGCGCGGCGTGATCAGCAGCACGATCTCGGTCTTGCTGTTGTTGTCGCGCGTGCTGGAGAACAGGCGACCGATGGCCGGGATGTCGCCCAGGCCGGGCAGGCGGTTGGCGCTGCTGCGCTCCTCGTCGTTGATCAGGCCGGCGAGCACCTGCGTCTCGCCATCGCGCAGGCGCAGCACCGTGCCCGCGCTGCGCGTGCCGATCTGGTAGGCCAGCGAGTTCGACGGGCCGGTCACCTCGCGGATCACCGAGCTCACCTCCAGCTGCACCTTGATGCCGACCTCGTCGTCGAGGTAGACGTTGGGCTCCACGTCGAGCTTGAGGCCCACGTCGAGGTAGGACACCGAGGACGACACACCCACGTTGGCGGTGGAGGTGGTGGTGAACACCGGCAGCTTGTCGCCGATGTGGATCTTGGCCTTCTCGCGGTTCTTCACGCGGATGCGCGGGTTGGCCAGGGTGTTGCCGTCGCCGGCCTCGCTGCGCAGGTTGAGCGTGATGGCGGGGTTGGCCACGAAGGAGGTCAGGCCGCTGCGGTTGCGCAGGTCCACATAACCTTCGGCGAGCCGGCCGCCCAGCGCGGTGTTGCTCTGCGTCACGCCGTTGTTGACGATGGTGGTGGCGACGTCGGGCTGCAGCCGGCCGTAGCCGATCTGGTCGGGGAAGCGCAGGCCCAGCTCCTGCAGGCGGCTGCGCGTGACCTCCAGCACCTCCACGTCCAGCATCACCTCGGGCTCGGCCATGTCCAGCGAGGACAGCAGGCGCTCGGCCAGGCGCACCGCCTCGGCGGTGTCCTTGATGATCATCAGGTTGAGCTTCTCGTCGATGAAGATGTCGCGCGTCTTCACGATGGTGCGCACCATGGCCTGCGCCTGCTTCACGTCCGCGTTGGCGAGGAAGAAGCTGCGCGTGACCAGCTCCTTGTAGTCGCGCGCCTTGGCCGGCGTGTTGGGGTAGATCATCAGCGTGTTCTCGTTGAGCAGCTTGCGCTCGAGCTGGTTGGTGGTGAGCACCAGGCCGATCACCTCCTCCACGCTGGCGTTGCGCACGAAGATGGTGACGCGCGCGTCCGAGCGCACGTCCTTGTCGAACACGAAGTTCACGCCCGAGGTGCGCGCGATCACGTCGAACACCTGCTTGATCTGCACCTCGCGGAAATCGAGCGTGATGGGTTTGCTCAGCGCGGCGGCCAGGGCCTGCGGCGGCTCGTCGGGGCGCGGCGCCTCGGCGCGCACGCGCTCGAGCGCGCGGCGGGCCTCGACCTGGGTCGGCGCGAGCGACAGCACCTCGCGCAGCACCTTCTCGGCGCCCGCGTTGTCGCGTTTGGCCAGCAGGGCGCGCGCCTCGACCATGCGCGCGGCGACGCGGCGCTCGTTCTCCAGCGCGATCAGGCCGTCGCGCAGGCGTGGGTTGTTGGGGTCGATCTTCTGCGCGCGCTGGTACAGCGCCTGCGCCTCATCGAGCCGGCCGGCCAGGCGCTCGGCCTCGGCCTGCGCGCCCAGCTGCGCCGAGACGCGGTCGCGCTGGCGGAAGTAGGTGGTGCGCAGCTCGTTGTGGTTGCCCGATTCGCGCAGGCCCTCTTCGAGGCGGGTCACACTTTCGTCGAGCCGGCCGGCGGCCATCAGGGCTTCGCTCTCGCGGATGGCGGGGTGCGTGGCGCAACCGGCGCTCACGGCCAGCACCAGGACGGCCGCGAAGCGGCTGGAGAGGGGCAAGAAGTTCAATTCGGGCTTCCAAACAGCAGGCGCTGCGTTTCATTGAGCGGCAGGTAGGTCAGGCGCATGCCCTGCGGGGTGATCTCGTCGACGCGGTAGTTGGGCCATTGGTCGCCCTGGCGCACCAGGCGCGGCCGCGCGTCGGCCGCGCCCTCGGCCAGGAAGACCACGACGGCGCCGCCTTCCTCCATGCGGCCGACGTAGCGGTAGGGCAGCGGCGGCGCGCTGGGCGGCGGCGCCTGCACCTCGACGGGCGGCGGGGGCGCGGGCGGGCGCCAGCTGCGGACCGCGAACAGGTTGCCGGCAGCGGCCTCCATGCGCGGCGCGCCATCGGCCGGCGCTTCGGCGCCGAGGGGATCGGCCTTGGGCGTGGCCACCGGCGCGCGCGCCGGCCGCTGCGGCGCGGTGGCCTCGGCCAGCAGGTCGTCTTCGGGTGCCTCGATGCCGGCCGCGTACCAGGTCGCGGCCAGCGTGAAGGCCAGGCCGAGCAGCAGGCCTGTCGATCGCGAGAGGGCCATCACGGCGTCCTCAGGTAAAAAGACCAGCGCACCCGCGCCTCGACGCGCTGCTCGCCGGTGGCACCGCGCGAGAGGCTGAGGTCGTCGAGCGCGATCGAGGGCAGGCGGTTGAGCACCTCGGCCAGCCACGCGCGCAGGGCCGGGTAGTCGCCATCGGCCGGCAGCGTGATCTGGTAACGCTGCAGGCGCGCGCCGCCCTCGCGCACCAGGCGGTACTCGCCGGTGGCCAGCGTCACGCCGTGTTCGGCCGCGCTGCGGTGGATGAACTGCACCGCTTCCAGCGCGGCGGCGGCATCGGGCAGCTGCCGCTGCAGGCCTTCGAGCCGGCTGGCCTGGTCGGCCACCGGGTCGGGCTGGAGCGCCACGCGCTCTCGCTCGCTGGCCAGCGACGCGCGCAGCGCCTCGGCCTGCGCGCGCGCACCGTCCGCACCCCAGTGCGCCAGCGCCACGGCCAGCAGCACCAGCAGCCCACCCAGCGGCGCGGGCCAGCCGTGGCGCCGCAGGGCGAAGCGCAAATGCGCCATGAGGTTGGGGTTCACGAAGGCGCTCCCCAGGCCATGTCCACCGAGAAGCGGATCACCTCCACACCCTCGGCGTTGCGCCACTCGTGCGAGCCGAGCACCGCCGATTTCGTCAGCGCGGACTGGCGCAGGCGCTCGACGTAGTCCACCGCGTCGGCCATGCTGGCGGCCTCGGCGGTGATGCGCAGGGTGCGCGCCGCGCCCTGCGCTTCCACGCCGAGCAGGGCCACGCGGGTGTCGGCCACGGTTTCGAGTTCGCGCAGCAGGCGGCCCCAGGGTTGTGTGAGCGCGGCGTCGGCGCGCGCGCTGGCGCGCACCAGCTCCGGCGCCACGGCCGGTGCCGCGCCGCTTCGCGCGCGCTGCTTGCTGCCGCGCGCCTGGCGCTCGGCGTGGTCCAGCGTGGACTGCAGTTCGTCGCGCGCCTGGCCGTAGTCCAGCGCGGCCACGGCCATGCTGGCCACCCCCACCAGCGTGAGCGCCCAGCCCAGCAGCGAAGCGGGCGGGCGGCGGTTCAGGAAGTCGATGCGAAGCCTTTGCATGGTTCAGATTCCCCAGGCCATGCGCGCCAGGCCTTGCGCGGGTTCGTGCCGGCCCTCGGGCGCGAGCCAGACCAAGCCCGGCGCATCGCGCCGGCCGGGGATGGCGCCGCAGCCCGCGAGGAACACCGGCGTGTCCTGCGGCAGCGCCAGCCCGCTGGCCAGCGCGATCTGCGCCTGCATGGCGGGCAGCACGCCGCGCCAGCCGCCATCGGCCGCGTCGGGATGCCGCATCGAGCGCAGGCCGCGCCAGGCGCCTTTGTGCAACAGGCCCAGCGTGAAGCTGCCCGGCTCGGCGGCGCCGAACCAGGCGGTCTGGCGGCCCAGGCGCGCGCACCAGCGGTCGAAGGCGGCCGAGAAGTACGGGGCGATGCGCACCACCCGCGCGTCGCCGACGGACCGCAGCGCCTGCAGCTCGGCGACCAGGGCCTCGTCGATGGCGCAGGCCGGCACCGCGCGGCCCGGCATGGGCTCGGCGTGCATCACGCGCCAGCCGTCGGCCGCCGCGCCGAAGGTGGCGCGAAAGCGCAGGCGCACATAGGCCTCCAGCTCCTGCGGCTGGGTCAGCTGCGGCTGCCACTCCAGCAGCTGCCAGCGCACGAAGCGGCTGCTCAGGTGGATGTGCAGGCGCGCGCGCGGCAGGCTTTCCTCGCGCAGCCAGCCGGCCAGCCGCGCCATGGCGGGCCGCCACAGCGGTTCGTCCGCGCCGGCGCCGGCCAGCGGCAGGGGTTTGGGGTCCGTGCCGACGCCGCCGTCGCGGCGCGGGCCATCGACCACCAGGCGGTCTTCGAGCAGGGCGACCTGCAGCAAGGGACGTTCAGCGAACCACACGGTTGAGCTCCTGCAAGGTGCTTTCCCCCCGGCGCACCAGGTCCAGGCCGACGTCGCGCAGCACGCGCGTGCCCTTCTGGTGCGCCACTTCCTTGATGCGACGCACCGGCTCGCGCGTGACGATCATCTCGCGCAGCTCGTCGTCGAGCAGCAGCACCTCGGCCACCGCCTTGCGGCCTTTGAAGCCGGTGCCCCGGCAGCTGGCGCAGCCGCGCCCGGCGCGGAAGTGGAAGCCGCTCAGGTCGCTCAGGCCGCTGTCGGCCAGCAGCTCGGGCGTGGGCACATCGTCCACCGCGCAGTCCGGGCAGTTCACGCGCACCAGGCGCTGGGCCACGATGCCATTGAGCGCGGCCACCAGGCTGTAGGGGTCCACGCCCATGTGGGTGAAGCGCCCGAGCACGTCGAACACGTTGTTGGCGTGCACCGTGGTGAGCACCAGGTGCCCGGTGAGCGCGGCCTGCACCGCGATCTGAGCGGTCTCGCCGTCGCGGATCTCGCCCACCATGATCTTGTCGGGGTCGTGCCGCAGGATGGAGCGCAGGCCGCGCGCGAAGGTGAGGCCCTTCTTCTCGTTGACCGGGATCTGCAGCACGCCGGCCAGCTGGTACTCCACCGGGTCCTCGATGGTCACGATCTTGTCGTGCCCGTGGTTGATCTCGTTGATGGCCGCGTACAGCGTGGTGGTCTTGCCGCTGCCGGTCGGGCCGGTGGCCAGCAGCATGCCGTAGGGCTCCTGGCAGAGCGCGCGCAACGAGCGCATGGTCTCGGCGTCGAAGCCCAGGGCCTCCAGCCGCAGGCCGGTGACCTGGTCGGACAGGCGCTCCTTGTCGAGCACCCGCAGCACCGCGTCCTCCCCGTGGATGCTGGGCATGATGGAGACGCGGATGTCGATCGCGCGGCCCAGCGCGGCGACCTTGAAGCGGCCGTCCTGCGGCACGCGGCGCTCGGCGATGTCAAGCTCGGCCATCACCTTGATGCGCGAGATCACCTGCTCGGCGTTCTCGCTGCCGTGGATGCCGCCCACGCTGGCGAGCACACCGTCGATGCGGTACTTAATGGTGATGCCGCCCCCGGCCGTCTCCAGGTGGATGTCGCTGGCGCCGGCCTTGAGCGCGTCGTACAGCGTGGAGTTGACCAGGCGCACCACCGGGCTGCTGTCTTCGCTGATGCTGCGCAGCGAGATGTCCTCCAGGCCTTCGCCGGCCACCGCGGCCTGCTGCATCGGCACCAGGCTGTCCATGGCGCGCAGGCCGTCCTCGTGGCGCGCGAGGTAGGCCTCGATGTCGGCGCGGTGCGCCAGCCGCAGCTGCAAAGGCTGGCGCACGCGCTCCTCGGCCCAGGCCAGCAGGTCGGTGTCGAAGGGGTTGGCGATCACCAGGCACAGGTCCGCGCCACCGTCGCCGTGCATCAGCAGGCATTCGCGCTGCAGGGCTTCACCGTAGGGCAGGCGCTCGAACGCGGGCCGCAGCGCGTGCAGCTCGTCCATGCCCAGCACGGCGACCTGCGCGCTCAGGCCCAGGCGGTCCAGCGGGTCGCCCAGCGCGAGGTCCTGCGCGTCCAGCCAGTCGGCCAGGCCTGGGCCTGGGGTGCGCGCGGCCTGGCGCGCGCCCTGCAGCTCGGCCGCGGCATAGGGCTTGGGCAGCCAGTTCGGCAGCTCGTGCGGCGCGTTCATTGCACGCTCTCCGCCAGCTGGAAGATGGGCAGGTACATCAGCACCACGATGGCGCCGATCACCAGGCCCATGATCAGCATGAGCGCGGGACCCAGCAGGCGCGTGGCCCACTCCGCCCAGCGCGCGAGTTCCTCGTCGTGGAAGGCGGCGGCGCGCTCCATCATCTCGCCCATGTTGCCGGTGCGCTCGCCCACGCGCAGCATGCGCAGCGAGACCGCCGTGCTCAGGCCCTGGGCCTCGAAGGCGTGCGACATCGGCTGGCCTTCGCGGATGCGGCCGGTGGCGGCCCGCAGGCGCGGTTGCAGCGCGGGCGAGAGCAGGCCGCCCACCATCTCCAGCGCGGGCACGATGGCGATGCCGCCGCGCAGCAGCATGCCCAGCGTGCGGTACAGGCGCGCGAGCTGGAACACGCGCATGCGCTCGCCCACGGCGGGGATGCGCCAGAGCTGGCCCGCGATGCGCTGCGCCAGCCAGCGGCCGCCGCCCGACGTCAGCGCCACGCCCATCGCCACCAGCAGGCCCAGCAGCACCGGCCAATATTGTTCGACCGCCTGGCCCCACTGCAGCATCAGCCGCGACATGAAGGGCAGCTGATCGCCCATGTCTTCATAGATGTGCGCGAAGCGCGGCACCACATAGCCCATCAGGAACAGGATCACCAGGCTGCTCACGCCGATCAGCATGGCCGGGTAGATCGCCGCGCTCACCAGCTTGCCGCGCAGCGTCTCCAGCTGCGTGGCATAGGCGATGTAGCGGCCCAGCGCCTCGCCCAGGTTGCTGGTGCGCTCGCTGGCGCGCACGGTGGCCACGTACAGCGGGGGAAAGTTCTGCGGCAGCGCCTGCAGCGCGCCCGAGAAGGTCTGGCCCTCGCGCAGGCTGAGCAGAATCTGTTGCAGCACGGCGCGCACCGGCGCGCGCGACTCTTTCTCGGCCAGGGTCTCCACCGCCTCGACGATGCTCACGCCCGAGCTCAGCAGCGAGAGCAGTTCCTGGCTGAACAGCAGCAGCGGGAAAGCGGCCGAGGCGCCGCGCGCGGCACCGCGCGACCAGCCGCGCTCGCGCGAGACCGACACCACCGAATGGCCCAGCGCGTGCACCTGGCGGCGCGCGTCGTCCGCCGTGGCCGCGTCGACGGCACTCACGGCCATCGACAGGTCGGGCTGCAGCGACTTCACGAGGTAGCGCATGGGACGCCGCTCACCAGCTCACGATGTCTTCGGCTTCGCCGCTGCCACCGGGCTGGCGGTCGTTGCCCAGCGAGAGCAGGTCGTACTCCCCGTGTTCACCTGGCGCGCGGTAGACATAAGGCGTGCCCCAGGGATCGGGCGGCACGCCCTTCTTCAGGTAGGGGCCGCTCCAGCGCGTGTCCGCGCCCGGGCGCTCGTTGAGCGCGGCCAGGCCTTCTTCGCTGGTCGGGTAGCGGCCCACGTCGAGGCGGAACTGGTCGAGCGCCTTGCCCAGCGCATCGATCTGGGCGCGCGCGGTCTTCACCTCGGACTTGCCGATCTGCGCGAAGAAGCGCGGGCCCACGAAGCCGGCGAGCAGGCCGATGATGACCATCACCACCAGCAGCTCCAGCAAGGTGAAGCCGCGCGAGCGCCGCGGGCCGGGGACAACGAGGGACAACATGACGACACGCTCCGCGACGGTGAGGGCCTTGTGCAGGCCCGGGTTGAGACCTAGGTTAGGAAGCTTCTGTGAAGCGCGGGTTACATCGCGACATTCGGCCCGGTTGCCACCGGCCCTCGCCATGCTTTTGATCCGAACGGACTATGCGAAGGTGGGGGCCGTGTTGCAAAGCGGACATGTGACCGACTTGTCTCAAGGCGACACCGACAGGCTGTAGCCGCTGCCGCGCACCGTGCGGATCAGTGAGTCCAGGCCGGCCGGCAGCAGCGCGTTGCGCAGGCGGCTGATGTGCACGTCCACCGTGCGGTCGTCGCCCTCGAAGTCGGACCCCCACACGTGGTCGAGCAGCTGCGAGCGGCTGTAGACCCGGTCGGTGTGGGTGACGAGAAAGTGCAGCAGCCGGAACTCGGTGCTGCCCAGCGACAGCGGGATGCCGGCGGCCACCACGGTCTTGGCCGAGGGGTCGAGCACCAGGCCCGAGAGGCGCACCACATCGGCCGTGACCTGCGGCACGCGGCGGCGCAGGATGACGGCGATGCGCGCGATCAGCTCGCGCGCCGAGAAGGGCTTGGTGATGTAGTCGTCCGCGCCCACCTCCAGGCCCGCGATCTTGTCGCGCTCCTCGATGCGGGCCGACAGGATGATGATGGGAATGTCGCGCGTGCGCGCCTCCGAGCGCAGCAGCCGCGTGAACTCCATGCCCGACATGCCGGGCAGCATCCAGTCGAGCAACACCAGGTCGGGCAGCCAGCGCAGCAGCATCTCGCGCGCCTGTTCGGCGTCCGATGCGCAGCGCACCACATGCCCGGCCCGCGTGAGGTTGACCGAGATGAGCTCCTGGATGGGCGGCTCATCTTCGACGATCAGAATTTGAGCAGCCATGGTCGATCGATCGTGGAAAAGCACGGATCGTAGAAGCGTGTGGTGACGTTTTGATTGCAGTCCCGTGTCGCTCCAGGCGCGGCTTCGATGGCGTCATCGAAACGCGCCGAAGCGGTCACAGATCTGACGTACTTGGTCCATAGACTCGCGATTTCTTCAGGCCACCCACTTCGCGTTTCATGAGCATCCACGCCAACTTCAAGCGGATTTTCGCGACCACCGTCCTCGCGACGGTGCCCTGGATGGCCGTCCACGCCCAGGAGATCACCGGCGCGGGCGCCACCTTTCCGGCGCCTGCCTATTCACAATGGGCTGAGGCCTACAAGACGGCCCAGGGCGCGCGCGTCAACTACCAGCCCATCGGCTCCAGCGGCGGCATCCGCCAGATCGATGCGCGCACGGTCGACTTCGGCGCCACCGACGCGCCGCTGAAGGACGACGAACTCGCGCGCAAGGGACAGATCCAGTTCCCCACCCTGATCGGTGGCGTGGTGCCGGTGGTCAACCTGCGCGGCATCGCACCAGGCCAGCTGCGGCTCACCGGCGCGCTGCTCAGCGACATCTACATGGGCAAGGTCACGCGCTGGAGCGACCCGGCGATCCAGGCGCTCAACCCGCAGCTGCCGCTGCCGGACACGGCCATCTCGCCGATCTTCCGCTCCGACGGTTCGGGCACCACCTTCATCTTCACCAACTACCTGAGCAAGGTCAGCGCCGACTGGAAGTCGCGCGTGGGCGAGGGCACGTCGGTGAGCTGGCCGGTCGGCAACGGCGGGCGCGGCAACATCGGCGTGGCCGCGCTGGTCTCGCGCATGCCGAACTCGATCGGCTACGTGGAATACGCCTACGTGAAGCAGGCCCGCATGACGCACGCGCTGGTGCAGAACGCCGCGGGCGCCTACGTGGCCCCGGGCACCGAGGCCTTCCAGGCCGCGAGCCAGGGCGTGGACTGGAAGACCTCGCACTCGCACATGCTCACGCACCAGCCCTCGCCCGAGGCCTGGCCCATCACCGGCGCGACCTTCGTCCTGATGTACGCCCGCCCCGACAACGTGGCCCACGCGGCACAGGCCCTGCGCTTCTTCCACTGGGGCCTCACGCAGGGCGCGCCGATGGTGACCTCGCTGGGCTACGCCTCGCTGCCCAAGGCGGTGGTCGATTCGATCGAGGCCCGCTGGGCCGAGGTGCGCGACCCCGCCGGCCAGCCCATTGCCTACAAGTAAGCAAGCCCCACCACCCGGCGCCGTTCGCGCGCCCAACCCTTTTTCTTCAAGGCCCTGGCCATGACCACCCGCAGATTCCCCTCCCCCACCGCGCCCCGCCTGACCGCGCTGGCTGTGCTGCTCACGCTGGCCTTGAGCGCGTGCGGCGCCAAGGACGAAGGCACGCAGGCCACGCAGGTGGCCGCCAAGGTCGGCTCCAACGAGATCTCCGTGCACCAGATCAACCAGGTGCTCGCCCGCACGCCGATGGCCAACGCCTCCAAGGAAGCCGTGCAGGCGGCCAGCCAGCAGGTGCTCGAACGCCTGATCGACCAGCAGCTGGCGGTAGACCAGGCCACCGAGAACAAGCTGCACCGTTCGCCCGACGTGGTGGCCCAGCTCGAGGCCGCGCGCCGCGAGGTGCTGGCGCGCGCCTACCTGCAGCAGCTCACCGGCGCCATGCCCAAGCCCACGCCCGAAGAAGTGAAGGGCTACTACGACACCCACCCGGCCCTGTTCTCGGAGCGCCGCGTGTTCAACCTGCAGGAAATCCGCGTGCCGGTGGCCACGGAGGTGTTGAAAGACCTGACCAGCATGGCCACGCAGGCCCGGCCCATCGACGAGGTGGCCAGCATGCTGCGCGCGCGCAACGTGCAGTTCGGCGGCGGCAGCGCCACCCGCACGGCCGAGCAGGTGCCGCTGGAGCTGCTGCCGCGCCTGCACGCGCTCAAGGACGGCCAGAGCCTGGTGGTGAAGAACGGCGACGCCGCCACCTTCCTGCGCGTGGCCTCGTCGCAGCAGATCCCGGTGGGCGAGACCGCGGCCACGCCGGGCATCGAGAAGTTCCTGGGCAACCGCCGCTCCACCGAACTCGTGAACAGCGAACTCAAGCGCCTGCGCGAAGCCACCACCGTCACCTACCTCGGCGGCTTCGAAGCGCCCGCCCGCGCCACCCCGGGCGCCGACAAGCCCGACGCGGCCGCCGCGAACGGCCCGGCGCTCACCACGCCGCTGGCCGCCGACGACAAGGTGGCGCCCGCGGCCGGTGAAGACCAGGGCGCCATCGAGCGCGGACTGCAAGGTCTGAAGTGAGCACGCGCGCGCTGCTCAGTGCCTTCCTGCTGACCGTGGCCGCCTGCTTCGGCGCCACGGCGCAGGCCCAGACCGGCCCGGTCGACTACCCGCTGGCCGCGGGCGACACGGTGCGCGTCCAGGTGTTCCAGAACCCGGACCTCGCGCTGGAGACGCGCATCACCGAGAGCGGCACGATCTCTTTCCCCCTCATCGGCGCGGTGCGCCTGGGCGGCCTGTCGGTGAGCGCGGCCGAGAAGAAGATCGCCGATGCGCTGCAGAGCGGCGGCTTCCTGCAGAACCCGCAGGTCACGCTGCTGCTCACGCAGATCCGCGGCAGCCAGGTCTCGGTGCTCGGCCAGGTGGGCCGGCCCGGCCGCTTCCCGCTAGAGACCGCCGGCACCCGCCTGAGCGACATGCTCGCCAACGCCGGCGGCACCACGCCCGGCGGCGACGACGTGGTCATCGTCACCGGCCAGCGCGACGGCCAGGCCTTTCGCAAGACCATCGACCTGCCCTCGCTGTTCCTGCGCGAGAACCGCGCGGACGACATCGTTCTGAGCAGCGGCGACGTGATCTACGTGCACCGCGCCCCGGTGTTCTACGTGTACGGCGAGGCCCAGCGGCCGGGCTCGTTCCGCATCGAACGCGGCATGACGGTGATGCAGGCGCTGGCGCAGGCCGGTGGCCCGACCGCGCGCGGCTCGCGCAGCCGCCTGGAGCTGCACCGCCAGCAGGACGACGGCAGCGTGCAGACGCTGGCGCCCGAGATGAACGACCCGGTCCGGTCCAACGACGTGCTCTACGTGCGCGAGAGCCTGTTCTGAGCGAACCCCATGACGCCCCAACAACTTCTGACCGTGCTGCGCGCGCGCTGGCTCGTGGTCTTCCTCACTTTCGTGCTCGTGGTGGCGGCCGTCGCCACCGTGACGTTGATGGCCGACAAGCAGTACACCGCCTCCGCCGCCGTGGTGCTGGACGTGAAGTCGCCCGACCCGGTGAGCGGCCAGACCCTGGCGGGCCTGATGGCGCCCGGCTACATGGCCACGCAGGTGGACATCATCAAGAGCGACCGCGTCGCCAAGCGCGTGGTCAGCACGCTGCGGCTGGACAGCAGCGCGGCGGTGCAATCGCAATGGCGTGAAGCCACCGAAGGCCGGGGCCAGATCACCGACTGGCTCTCGGCGCTGCTGCAGCGCAACCTGGACGTGAAGCCCTCGCGCGAGAGCAACGTGATCAGCATCGAGTACATGGGCGCCGACCCCAACTTCGCGGCGCTGGTGGCCAACGCCTTCGCGCGCGCCTATGTGGAGGTCAACCTGGAACTGCGCGTGGACCCGGCGCGCAGCTACGCGGGTTTCTTCGACGCCCAGACCCGGTCGGCGCGCGAGCGGCTCGAAGCCGCGCAGAAGGCCTTGTCGGACTTCCAGCAGGTCAACGGCATCACCTCCACCGACGAGCGCGTGGACTTCGAGACCGCCAAGCTCAACGAGACCAGCAGCCAGCTCACCTCCATCCAGGCCGCCACCACCGACAGCCAGAGCAAGCGCCAGCGCAGCGACGCCGACACCGTGGCCGAGGTCATGCAGAGCCCGCTGGTCAACGGCCTCAAGGGCGACATCGCCCGCCTCGAGGCGCGCCTGACCGAAACCGGCGTGAACCTGGGCAGGAACCACCCGCAGACGCTGCGCTACGAATCGGAGCTCGCCACGCTCAAGGCCCAGCTCGATGCCGAGACGCGCCAGATCACCAGCGCCATCACCACCACCTACCAGGTGAACCGCCAGCGCGAGGCCCAGCTGCAGGCGGCCTTGAACCAGCAGAAGGACCGCGTGCTCGAACTCAACAAGCAGCGCGACCAGATCGCGGTGCTGCGGCGCGACATCGAGTCGGCCCAGCGCGTGTTCGAGTCGGTGAGCCTGCGCGCCTCGCAGAGCAGCATCGAGAGCCAGACCAGCCAGACCAACATCGCGGTGCTCAACCCGGCGATCGCGCCCACCTTCCCCTCGGGCCCGCGCGTCAAGCTCAACATCGCGATCGCCATGTTCCTCGGCGGCCTGCTCGGCGTGATGCTGGCCCTGGCGCTCGAATTCGCCAACCGCCGGGTGCGCTCGGCCGACGACCTGCGCGCCCTGCGCGACGTGGTGCCGCTGGGCAGCATCGGGCCGGCCGGCGGCATGATGAAACCCACCGCCGGAGCCCGCGCATGAACGCCCCGCTGGACTTCAAGCCGCAGGGCGCCATCGGCGACATCCTGGTCGCGCGCGGCCTGCTGCTGCCGGCCGACGTGGTGCGCGTGGTCGCCCGCCAGGCCAGCCACGACGAACCTTTCGGCGAAGCCGCCATCGCGCTCAAGCTGCTCGACCGCGCCGACCTCGACGCCGCGCTCTCGACCCAGTTCAACTACGGCTACCTGCAGGACGAGGACGCGCCGCTCAGCCGCGAGCTGGTCACGGCGTTCAAGCCCTTCTCACGCGCCTCGGAAGAGATGCGCGCGCTGCGCGGCCAGCTCATGCTGCGCTGGTTCAACGACGACCGGCGCCGCCGCCTGCTCACCGTGGTGAGCCAGCGCCCGCGCGATGGCCGCAGCTTCATCGCGGCCAACCTGGCGGTGGTGTTCTCGCAGCAGGGCCAGCGCACGCTGCTGATCGACGCCAACCTGCGCGAGCCGCACCAGGCCAAGATGTTCCACACCACCGGCCACAGCGCGGGCCTGGCCGGCATCCTGGCCGGGCGCGCCGGGCTGGAGGTGATCGAGTCGGTGCCGGGCCTGCCCGGCCTGCGCGTGCTGCCGGCCGGCGCCGCGCCGCCGAACCCGCAAGAGCTGGTGGGCATGCCCAGCTTCGGCGCGCTGCTGCAGCAGGTGAGCCAGAACCACGACGTGGTGCTGATCGACACCCCCGCCAGCGAGCGCTTCGCCGACGCGGAGATCATCGCCGCGCGCACCGGCGCGGCCCTGCTGGTCGCGCGCCGCCACCGCAGCCCGCTCGGCGGCCTGGGCGATCTCTCGCGCCGCCTGCAGGACACCGGCGTGGCCCTGGTGGGCTCGGTGCTGAACCACTACTGAGCCGTATGCGACGCCACCCACTCCCGCAGGCGAATGCGCACCGCGAGCACCGTGGTGCCCAGCGCCGCGCCCACCGCGTCGGCCACCAGGTCGTCGATGTCGGCGCTGCGCCCGGGCAGGCGCATCTGGCTGGCCTCGTCGAGCACGCCCACGAGCAGCGCGCCCGTGAAACCAATGACCATCGCCGACACCCCGCGGCGGCCGCTGGCGAAGCCGATCGCGCACGACAGCACGGCGTAGACCGCCATGTGGGCGAGCTTGTCCCATGGGGCCGGCACCAGGCCCACCGCGAAGGGCTGCGCGCCACCGATCCACAAGGCCAGCGGCACCGCCAGTGTCAGCGCCACGGCCAGCCAACGCGCCACGCGCTGCACGCGCCGAAGTGAGAAACCCATGAGCACCACCACACCTTCGATTGATACGGGCGCCGCGCCGATGGTGACGCGCCTTCTGCCCTGGCTGCCGATTATGGTCGGGCTGGCGGTGCTCTACGTGCCCACCCTCTACGACCTCTTCACTGGGATCTGGGCCCAGGACAATCAGTTCCACGGCCCCATCGTGCTGGCGATCTCGCTGTGGCTGCTGCACCGCAACTTGGGCGCGATGGAAGCCGCCTCGATGGGCAGCCGGGGCAGCGCCTGGGGCTGGCCGCTGGTGCTGTTCGCGCTGGCCTGCTACGCGCTGGGCCGCTCGCAGGGCATGGGCATTCTCGAGGTCGGCTCGGTGATCTGGCTGCTGGCCGGCGTGGTGCTGCTCACGCACGGCGTGTCCGGCCTCAAGGCCCAGTGGTTCGCCTTCTTCTTCATGCTGTTCATGGTGCCGCTGCCCTCGCAGGTGGTGGACATCGTGACCATGCCGATGAAGATGATGGTCTCCTACGTGGCCGAGAACGTGCTCTACGCGCTGGGCTACCCGATCGGCCGCAACGGCGTGATCCTGCAGATCGGCCAGTACATGCTGCTGGTGGCCGACGCCTGCGCCGGCCTGCAGACGCTGCTCACGCTCGAAGCCCTGGGCCTGCTGTACCTGAACCTGGTGCGGCGCGATTCGCTGTTCCGCAACGTCGGCCTGGCCATCCTGATCGTGCCGATCTCGTTCACCGCCAACGTGATCCGCGTGATGGCGCTCAGCCTCATCACCTACCACTTCGGCAACGAGGCCGGCCAGGGTTTCCTGCACGGCTTCGCCGGCATGGTGCTGTTCCTCAGCGCCCTGCTGATGATCATCGCCTTCGACAGCGCGCTCCAGTGGGTGGAGCGCCTGCGCCAGCGGCCCGCCACCAGCCTGCAGAAAGCCTGACGCCATGGTCTTCCCCTTCAAGAACCTCTTGCTGATGGCGCTGATGCTGGCCTCGGCCGCGCTCGCCTACGCCATGCGCCCCACCGCCCGCCTGGCCGACGAGCGGCCCACCATCGACCTTGCCACGATGGTGCCGACCGAATTCAACGGCTGGCGCGAGCAGCCCAACGTGGCGGTGCAGATCATCGACCCCGAGCAGCAGGCCACCATCGAGGCCATCTACACCCAGACGCTCACGCGCAACTACATCCACGCCGACGGTTACCGCATCATGCTGTCGATCGCCTACGGCAACGACCAGAGCGACAACCTGCAGCTGCACAAGCCCGAGGTGTGTTACCCGGCGCAGGGCTTCAAGCTGGAGCGCATCGAGCGCGTGCCACTCCAGCTGCACGGCCGCGCCATCGCGGCCACCCGCCTGGAGACGCACCTGGGCAACCGCTACGAGCCCGTGACCTACTGGACCGTGGTGGGCGACCACGTCACCACCACCGGCATCGACAAGAAGCTGACCGAGATGCGCTACGGCCTGGGCGGCCGCGTGCCCGACGGCATGCTGGTGCGGGTCTCCTCCATCGACCGCGACAGCGCGCGCGCCCACCGCCAGCAGGCCCGCTTCGCGGCCGACCTGGTGGCCGCCCTGCCCGCCGAACACCGCGCCCGTTTCTCCGGCGTCGACAGCGCCACCACCACCGCCTCCACCCCGCCCGCACCATGAAGAAAAAAATCGCGCTCATCACGGGCATCACCGGACAGGACGGCGCCTACCTCGCCGAACTGCTGCTCCAGAAGGGCTACGAGGTGCACGGCATCAAGCGCCGCGCCTCGTCGTTCAACACCGACCGCATCGACCACCTCTACCAGGACCCGCACGAGTCCGGCCGCCGCCTGGTGCTGCACTACGGCGACCTGGCCGACAGCAGCAACCTGATCCGCATCGTCGGGCAGGTGCGCCCCGACGAGATCTACAACCTGGGCGCCATGAGCCACGTGGCGGTGAGCTTCGAGAGCCCCGAGTACACCGCCGACATCGATGCCGTCGGCACGCTGCGCCTGCTCGAGGCGGTGCGCCTGCTCGGCATGGAGAAACACTGCCGCTTCTACCAGGCCTCCACCAGCGAGCTCTACGGCCTGGTGCAGGAAACGCCGCAGAAGGAGACCACGCCCTTCTACCCGCGCAGCCCCTACGCGGTGGCCAAGCTCTACGCCTACTGGATCACGGTGAACTACCGCGAGGCCTACGGCATGTACGCCTGCAACGGCATCCTGTTCAACCACGAGAGCCCGATGCGCGGCGAGACCTTCGTCACGCGCAAGATCACGCGCGCGGTCTCGCGCATCGCGCTGGGCCTGCAGCGCTGCCTGCACCTGGGCAACCTGAGCGCGCTGCGCGACTGGGGCCACGCGCGCGACTACGTCGAGATGCAGTGGCTGATGCTTCAGCAGGAGCAGCCCGAGGACTTCGTCATCGCCACCGGCGTGCAGTACAGCGTGCGCCAGTTCGTGGAGATGGCCGCGCGGGAGCTGGGCTTCACGCTCGACTGGGTGGGCGAAGGCAGCGACGAGGCCGGTGTGGTCGCGTCGGTGCAGCGGCCCGACCTGCGCTGTTCGGTGGGCGATGTGGTGGTGCGCGTGGACCCGCGCTACTACCGGCCCACCGAGGTGGAGACGCTGCTGGGCGACGCCAGCAAGGCGCGCACGCGCCTGGGCTGGACACCGAAGACGACCCTGCCCCAGCTGGTGAGCGAGATGGTGCAGGCCGACTACCGACTGGCGCGGCGCGATGCCATGGTCAAGCTGGCCGGCTTCCCCGCCTTCGAATACCAGGAGTGAGCACCCCATGCGCCACGATGCACGCATCTACGTCGCGGGCCACGGGGGCCTGGTGGGCTCGGCCATCGTGCGCCAATTGCGCGCGGCCGGCTACCACCGCCTGCTGCTGCGCACGCACGCCGAGCTGGACCTGACGGACGCGGCGGCCACCGCCGACTTCTTCGCGCGCGAAAAACCCGAGTACGTCTTCCTCGCGGCCGCCCGCGTGGGCGGCATCCTGGCCAACCAGCAGTTCCCGGCCGACTTCATCCGCGACAACCTGCTGATCCAGACCCACGTGATCCACGAGGCCTGGCGCGCCGGCGTGCAGCGCCTGCTGTTCCTCGGGTCGAGCTGCATCTACCCGCGCCTGGCGCCGCAGCCGATGAAGGAGACCGACCTGCTCAGCGGCCCGCTGGAGGCCACCAACCGGCCCTACGCGCTGGCCAAGATCGCGGGCATCGAGATGTGCTGGAGCCACAACCGCCAGCACGGCACGCGCTTCCTGGCCGCGATGCCGACCAACCTGTACGGCATCGGCGACAACTACGACCTCGACACCAGCCACGTCATCCCGGCGCTGCTGCGCAAGTTCCACGAGGCGCGCGGGCGCGGCGCGCCCCAGGTCACGGTCTGGGGCAGCGGCACGCCGCGGCGCGAGTTCATGTACAGCGACGACATGGCCGCCGCCTGCCTGTTCCTGATGAAGCTGCCCGAGGCGCGCTTCCTGTCGCTGCTGGGCAGCGACGAGGCCGCCACCGGCCGCTTCGAGCCCCCGCTCATCAACATCGGCGTCGGCCACGACCTGAGCATCCGCGAACTGGCCCAGACCATCCAGCAGGTGGTGGGCTACCAGGGCGACGTGGTGTACGACACCAGCCGGCCCGACGGCACGCCGCGCAAGCTGATGGACGTCTCGCGCCTGCAGGCGCTGGGCTTCACGGCCAGCGTGCCGCTGGAGCAGGGCCTGCGCCGCGCCCTGGCCAGCGCCGATTTTGCGCGCGCCGTGGCGCGCGCGGCCTGATCGCGCCCACCGGCCATGCACACCCCCATGCCCTCCGTGCTCTACCTGGGCCAGAAGAGCGGGACCTGCCTGGACCGCGCGAACGCGCTGCGCCGCATCGGCTGCATGGTCGACCACATCGACCCGCGCGAGCTGCTGCCCGCCACGGTCTGGGTGGACCGCTGGACCTGGCGCATGGGGGGCCATTGGTTCTCGCCCTGGGCGCAGCGCGCGCTGCAGGCGCGCCTGGGCTTCAAACGCTACCACCTGTGCCACGTGGACTGCGGCGAATGGATCACCCCGGCGGTGATCGCGCTGCTGCGCCGGCACGCCCGCCACGTCATCAACTACAACAACGACGACCCTACCGGCGCGCGCGACGGCGCCCGCTTCGCCGCCTACCGGCAGGCCGTGCCGCACTACGACCTGGTGGCGGTGCTGCGCGAGACCAATGTGCCCGAGGTGAAGGCCCTGGGCGCGCGGCGCGTGCTGCGCGTGCACCACTGCGCGGACGAGGTGAGCCACGCGCCCCGCCCCTTGAGCGAGGCGGACCGGCAGACCTGGCACTCGCAGGTGCTGTTCCTGGGCACCTGGTTTCCCGAGCGCGGCCCCTTCCTGCTCGAGCTCATCCGCCTGGGCGTGCCGCTGACCATCCGCGGCCCGAACTGGCACAAGGCGCCCGAATGGGCCGAACTCCAGCCGCACTGGGCCGGCGGCGCCATCGGCGGCGACCACTATGCCAAGGCGATCCAGTGCGCGCAGGTGAACCTGGGACTGCTCTCGCGCGAGAACCGCGACCTGCACACCACCCGCTCGGTGGAGATCCCGGCGCTGGGCGGCCTGCTGTGCGCCGAGCGCACGCCCGAGCACACGGCCATGTACGTCGAAGGCCAGGAAGCCCTGTTCTGGTCGGGCGCGGAAGAATGCGCCGCGGTGTGCCGCGAGGCGCTGGCCGACGAGCACCGGCGCCAGCGCGTGGCCAGCGCCGGGCACTGGCGCCACCTGCTGAGCCCCCACCGCAACGACGCGCTGATGCGCACCCTGCTGACGGCCGTCGACCAGATCAAAGCACCCGCGGTGCTGGAGCCCACGGCGTGAACCGCGCCTTGCGCCAGCGCGTGGTCGCCGGCATGGGCGCCAACTCGGTGGGCATGGCCATCACCATCGGCACCCAGCTCGCCTCGCTGCCCCTGTTTCTCGCGGTGTGGGACACGCGCACCTACGGCGTCTGGCTCATGATCAGCGCCCTGCCGGCCTACCTGTCGATGGCCGACGTGGGCATGGTGACCGCCGCCGGCAACCGCATGACCATGGCCATGGGCGCGGGCAACGCTGCCCTGGCCAACCGCGTGTTCCAGAGCGCGCAAGGTTTCGTGCTCTGTGTCTGCGGCGCGCTGGCGCTGCTGGCGCTGCCCGGCATCTGGTGGTCCGCGTGGCCGGCGGACGCCACCGCCGACCAGCGCCTGGCCCTGATGGCCCTGGTGGCCGGCGTGCTGGTCTCCTTCCTGGGCGGCCTGTCGGAACAGCTCTTCAAGGCCACCCACCGCTACGCGCAGGGCGCCTTGCTGGGCAACGCCACGCGCCTGGCCGAATGGGCGGGCTGGATGCTGGGCCTGCTGCTCTCGGGCAGCTTCACCGCCGTGGCCCTGGGTGGCCTGTTGTGCCGCATCGCCGGCACGCTGCTGTCGATGCAGGTCGCGCGCCATGGCTCGCACGGCCTGGCTTGGGGCCTGGCCGACGCGGCGCCGGCCGTGGTGCGCCAGATGGTCCGGCCGGCCGCCGCGTTCATGGCCTTTCCGCTCGCCAACGCCCTGAGCCTGCAGGGGGTGACCCTGCTGGTGGGCGCCCTGCTCGGCCCGGTGGCCGTGGCGGTGCTCAACACCTACCGCACGCTGGCGCGCACCGCGGTGCAGGCCACGGCGATCCTGAGCCACGCCTTGTGGCCCGAGTTCGCGCGCCTGTTCGGCCAGGGCGCGCTGGCCAGCCTGCGGCAACTGGTGGGGCGCAGCACCTGGTGGGGCGTGGCGCAGTCGCTGCTGCTGAGCGCCACGCTGTTCGCACTCGCGCCCTGGCTGCTGCGCGCCTGGACGCATGGCGAGATCGGCTTCGAGCCCTGGGTGTTCGGCCTGCTCATGGCCTACGCGGCGGTGGCCGGCCTGTGCCATGTGCCGCGCGTGCTGCTCATGTCCATCAACCGGCACGGCCCGCTGGCCGTCTGGTCGCTGCTGGCCAGCGCGCTGTGCGTGGCCCTGGTCTGGCTGCTGAACGAACCCATGGGCCTCACCGGGGCGGCCACGGCCATGCTGGCCAGCGAGGCCCTGCTGACGGTCATCTGCCTGCGGCTGGCCTGGGGCGCGATCGAGGCCCCCGCCGCCGCTCCGCGCGGCCAGGGGGTGGCGCCATGAAGGTCGCGCTCTCGGTGCCGGGCAAGTTCCACACCTTCGACCTGGCGCGGGAGCTGCACGCGCAGGGCGCGCTGGCCGGCATCCTCACCGGCTACCCGCGCTTCAAGCTGCGCCACGAGCAACTGCCCGCCTCGCTGATCCGCACCTTCCCCTGGTTCATGGCGCCCTACATGGCCAACCCGTGGCAACACCGCCTGCCGCGCCGCTGGACGCGGGCGCAGGAACACCTGGTGGCCACCACCTTCACCGCGTGGGCCGCCGCGGCGCTGCCCGTCTGCGACGTGTACGTGGGCCTGTCGGGCAGCTCCCTCGCGGCGGGCCGGCGCCAGCAGCGCCAGGGCGGGCGCTACGTGTGCGACCGGGGCTCGGCCCACATCCGCGTGCAGGATGCGCTGTTGCGCGAGGAACACCACGAGTGGGGCCTGCCCTTCGAAGGCGTCGATCCGCGCAACCTGGAGCGCGAGGAGGCCGAGTACGCCCAGGCCGACTGCATCACCGTGCCCTCGGCCTTCGCGTGGCAATCGTTCATCCGCCAGGGCGTGCCGCCGCAGAAGGTGCGGCGCCTGCCCTACGGCGTGGATCTGGCGCGCTTCGCGCGCTCGGGCGAGCCCGACGCGCGGCGCTTCGACCTGCTCTTCGTCGGCGGCATGAGCCTGCAGAAGGGCGTGCCCTACCTGCTGCAGGCCTATCGCGCGCTCAAGCACCCGGCCAAGTCCCTGAAGATCGCGGGCACGCCTTCGCCCCAGCTGATCGCGCACCTGAGCGCCAAGGGCCTGTGGTCGCCCGGCATCGAGGTGCTGGGCCACGTGCCGCAGAGCGAGCTCAGGCACCTCATGAGCCGCAGCCACGCCCTGGTGCTGCCCAGCGTGCAGGACGGCTTCGGCATGGTGCTCGCCCAGGCCATGGCCTGCGGCTGTCCCGTGATCGCCAGCGAGAACACCGGCGCGCGCGACCTGTTCGACGACGGGCAGGAAGGTTTCATCGTCCCGATCCGCAACGCGGCGGCGCTGGCCGATCGCCTGCAGCGGCTCGTGGACGAAACCGGCCTGCGCGAGCGCATGGCCGCGGCCTGCATCGAGCGCGTGCAGCGCCTGGGCGGCTGGCGCGACTACGGCCAGCGCGCGCTCGGCCTCTACCAGCAGCTGGTGGCGGCATGAGCAATGCCCGCTTCATCCTGCTGAGCCTGATGGCCCTGGCCACCCTGGCGCTGGCGGCGCAGATGGTGATCGATTTCTCGACCGTCAACATCGGCTCGGCCTGCATCGTGTTCGCCTCGTCGATCGCGATGTTGCTGTACCTGCTGTGGACGCCGGCCCTGCACACCCACCCCCTCTCCACCTTCGCGCTCTTCGGCTTTTGCGTGACCACGCAGATGGGCGCGCTGCTGGGCCAGACCGTGTTCGGCACCTCGCTGGCGCAGAACCTGCGCCAGCCCCTGGAAACCTTCGCCACGCTGGCGGGCTTCCAGGTGATCGCCCTGCTGGCGCACATGCTCTACCGCTGGTTCCTGCACCCGGCCCCACCGCCGTCGCCGGTGGCGGCCCCGCTGGTGGCCTCGCCCTCGCTCATCCGCCAGCTGCTCGGCAAGCTCGGCCTGTACGAGGCGCCGCCCACCAGCGCGCTGTGGCTCATGGGCTATGTGGGCCTGTTCGCCTTCCTCATCAGCGGCGGCAGCGAAGGCACCTTCCGCAAGGTGCTCGACGGCATGCGCTTCCTGACCTGGGCGCCGTTCCTGATCCCCATGTACCTGATCCAGGTCGGCCCCGCCTACTGCCGCCCGCGCCGGCAGTACCTGCACCTGCTGGGCTTCGGCAGCCTGGTGATCCTGCTGGGGCTGGCGGCCAATGTGCGCAGCATCATGCTGTCGGGCTTCGTCACCATCGCGCTGTTCGCCCTGCTCACCGCCCTGCGCAGCCAGAAGCCGGTGTCGGGCAAGCGCTGCCTGCAGCTGGGCGTTCTCGGCCTGGTGCTGGGCGCGGTGGCCATTCCCATGACCGACCTGGCCACCGCGATGGTGGTGGCGCGCAAGGTGCGCGGCGGCGTGTCCGCCGTGGACATGGTCAAGGAAACGCTCTACTACTTCCAGCGCCCCGAGCTGCTGGCGCAGCAGGAACGCATGCAGCGCGACGCCGCCACCCTGGACAAGTACGACGAGTACTACTTCGAGAACCCGCTGCTGGCGCGGCTGATGGAGACCAAGTTCCACGACAACTCGCTGTACTTCGTCTCGCGCTTCTCGCAGAGCGACACCGCCCGCCTGGCGCAGACCTCGGTCGACCTGATGTGGTCCATCCTGCCCAACCCGGCGCTCAAGGCGCTGGGGGTCGACGTGAACAAGCGCGACCTCGAGTTCTCGATGGGCGACTACCTGAGCCACCTGAGCCAGGGCGGCCCGCTGGGCGGCTACCGCACCGGCTCCATGCTGGCCCAGGGCCTGGCGCTGCTGGGCATCGGCTTCGCGGTGGTGTACTTCTTCGCCTGCCTGGGGGTGTTCGCCCTGCTCGACCTGCTGTCGTACCGGCAGCGCTCCGGCCAGGTGCTGCTCAGCACCGTGGGCATGTTGTCGATCTGGAAGATCTTCCAGTACGGGCTCACCGCCGACGCCCTGCACGCCTGGGTCTCGCTGGTGTTCCGCGAACTGCCGCAGCAGGTGTTCTTCTTTGTCGTCATCACCACCTTCGTGCGGTGCCTGGGCCTGGTGTTCCAGGGCGGCGCCCGGCCCGACCCGCGCGCCACGCCGACCGCGCACGGTTTCCCCCTGCGGCCCTAGACCATGCGCATCGTCCTGTTCACCCACCCGGCCTTCCTGGCCTCGCAAAGCATGCCCCGCTTCGCGCAGATGCTGCGCCACGCCTACACGGCGCGCGGGCACGAGGTCCAGGTGTGGTCGCCCCCGGCCCGCGTGCGCCGCTGGGTGCGCGGGCCGCTGTCCAAATGGGCCGGCTACGTCGACCAGTACCTGCTGTTCCCGCTCTGGGTGCGGCGGCAGCTGGCGCGGGTGCCCGAGGACACGCTGTTCGTGATGACCGACCAGGCGCTCGGCCCCTGGGTGCCGCTGCTGCGCGGCCGGCCGCTGGTGGTGCACGTGCACGACCTGCTGGCCCTGCGCTCGGCCCTGGGCGAGATCCCCGAAAACCGCACCGGCCTGAGCGGGCGGGTCTACCAGCGCTACATCCGCCGGGGTTTCCAGCAGGCGCGCCATTTCATCTGCATCTCGCAGCGCACGCGCGAGGACCTGCGGCGCGTGGGCGGCGTCGATCCGCTCTCGTGCGAGGTGGTCTACAACGGCCTGAACCAGCGCTTCGCGCGCATCCCGGCGGCGCAGGCCCGGGTGCAGCTGCGCGGCGCGGGCATGCCCGTGGCGCCCGGCGGCCTGCTGCTGCACGTGAGCGGTGGCCAGTGGTACAAGAACGTGGCCGGCGTGCTGCGCCTCTACGCGCACTACGCGCGCAACCAGCGCCACCCGCTGCCGCTGTGGCTGGTGGGCGTGCCGCAGACCGAGGCGGTGCAGGCCGTGCTGCGCGAGGTGCCCACCCAGGGCACGGTGCATTTCCTCTACGGCATCGACCACGCCCTGCTGCAGGCGGCCTACTCGGTGTCGCGCGCCTTCCTGTTCCCCAGCCTGGCCGAGGGCTTCGGCTGGCCCATCGTGGAGGCGCAGGCCTGCGGCTGCCCGGTGTTCACCACCGACGACACGCCGATGAACGAGATCGGCGGCCCGCACACCTTCTACCTGCGCCGGCTGCGCCACGGCGAAGACGAACAGGCCTGGGCCGCCGAGGGCGCGCGCCTGATCGAGGCCGTGATCAACGAAACCCCCGCCGACGCGCAGGCCCGCGCGCAAACCTGCATGGCCTGGGCCCGGCGTTTCGACGCCGACCGCGCCATCGGCCAGTACCTGCAGGTCTACGGGCAGGTGCTCGCCGGCCAGCAGGTGAGCCTCAACGCCGACATGGCCCGGACCCCCGCATGAAAATCCTGCAAGTCATCCACTCCGCCGACCCGGCCCGCGGCGGCCCGATCGAAGGCGTGCGCAACGTCGCGCACCGCATGGCCGAACTCGGCTGCGAGACCGAACTCGTGACCCTGGACGACCCCGCGTCGAGCTGGCTCGGCCAGCTGACGCAGAAGGTGCACGCGCTCGGCCCGAGCCGGGGCAACTACGGCCTCAACGGCCGCATGGTGTCCTGGCTCGACCAGCACGCGCGGGGTTACGACTTCGTGATCGTCAACGGCCTCTGGCAGTACCACAGCTTCGCCACCTGGCGCGTGCTCGCGCGCACCGGCCAGCCCTACGCGGTGTTCACCCACGGCATGCTGGACCCCTGGTTCAAGCGCACCTACCCGCTCAAGCATTTCAAGAAGTGGCTGTACTGGCCCTGGGCCGAATACCGCGTGCTGCGCGACGCGGCCGCCGTGCTCTTCACCTGCGAGGACGAGCGCCTGCTGGCGCGCGAGTCCTTCCGGCTCTACAAGGCGCGCGAGCAGGTGGTCTCGTTCGGCACGCGCACGCCGCCGGCCGACGGCGCGGCCCTGGCCGTGCGCTTCCTCGATGCCTACCCCGCGCTGTGGGGCAAACGCGTGCTGCTGTTCCTGGGCCGCATCCAGGAGAAGAAGGGCTGCGACCTGCTGATCGACGCCTTCGCCGATGTCGCCGAGCAGGCGCTCGACCTGCACCTGGTGATGGCCGGCCCCGACCAGACCGGCTGGATGGCCGCGCTGCGCGCCCAGGCCGCGCTGCGCGGCGTGGACCACCGCATCCACTGGGTGGGCATGCTGCAGGGCGATCAGAAGTGGGGCGCGTTCCACGCCGCCGAGGCCTTCGTGCTGCCCTCGCACCAGGAAAACTTCGGCATCGCGGTGGCCGAGGCGCTGGGCTGCGGCCTGCCGGTCCTGATTTCCGACAAGGTCAACATCTGGCGCGAAGTGCAGGACGCGGGCGCCGGCCTCGTGGCCGACGACACGGTGGATGGCACGCGCGCCCTGCTCGAACGCTGGCTCGCGCTGCACCCGCCGGACCGCCAGCGCATGTCCCTGGCGGCCAGCCGGCTGTTCAGGAAGAGCTTCACCGTCGAAGCCATGGCCGACAGCCTGCTGCAGGTCATCCGCCAACACGCCCGCGAGAAACAGCCATGAGCCTGGTCAAGACGAACTCCGTGGGCCACATCGCCACGGCCGGCGACTGGCTCTGGGAAAACCTGCAGTTCCTGCGGATGCGCCTGCAGGGCCTGCAAGGCCGGGGCGACGACATGACCGAGCTCATGGCGGAACTCGACGGCTACCGCACGGCCTACGAATCGCTCAGCGGCTGGCTGTTCCGCGACGCGGCCATCTTCGAGGTGGGTTACGGCGCGCGCCCGCTGCGGCTGCTCGCGCTGACCTCGCTGGGCCTCAACGCCCGGGGCATCGACCTGGACGCGCCGCTGCTCAGCGGCTCCGTCCCCGAGCTGCTGCGCGTGCTCAGGACCAACGGCTGGCAGCGCTTCCTCAAGAGCACGGTGCGCGCCAAGGTCTTCGATGCGCACGAGCGCCGTGCGCTGGACCGCGCGCTGGCGCAGCGCGGCGCGCGCCTGCGCATCCAGCCCGAGCGCTTCCTGGTCGGCGACATCGCCACGGCCAGCCTCGCGCCCTCGTCCATCGACTTCTTCTGCTCCGAGGACGTGTTCGAGCACATCCCGCGGGACGCGCTGGACGCCGTGTGCGCCAGCATGGCGCGCGCGCTCACGCCCGACGGCGTGGCCCTGATCGCGCCCGCCGTCTTCACCGGCATCGGCGGCGGCCACCTGGTGGAGTGGTACGCGCACACCCTGGGCAGCGGCATGGAGCGCCGCTCCGAACCCTGGGAGCACCTGCGCCAGCGGCGCTTCCAGGCCGACTGCTTCCTCAACGAGATGCGCCTGGCGGACTACCAGCGCCTGTTCGAGCGCCACTTCCGCGTCGAGGCGGTGCACAACCTGCAGGCCGGCCATGGCGCGGCCTTCCTGACCGAGGACGTGATCGAGGAACTCGATGACTACAGCGAGGAAGAACTGCTCGGCGACAAGTGGCGTTTCGTGCTGCGCAAGAAGCCGGAGAGCGGACCGTGATCCTGCAGGACAACGACCCCTTCACGCAGCCCTCGTTCTCGCTGGGCAACCGCGCGGCGCGCGCGCTGTGGGGGACGGTGTGGCTGCTCCTGTTCCGCCCGAGCCCCCGGCCCGCGCACGCCTGGCGCCGCGCGCTGCTGCGCCTCTTCGGCGCCCGGCTCGGGACCGACGTGAACGTGTACGCCAACGTGCGCATCTGGGCGCCGTGGCAGCTGCGCATCGGCAACCGCGTGGGCGTGGCCGACGGCGTGACGCTCTACAACATGGCGCCGATGGAGATCGGCGACGGCTGCGTGATCTCGCAGGGCGCGCACCTCTGCGGCGGCTCGCACGACATCGATTCGTCCAACTTCCAGCTGGTGGCGCGGCCGGTGGTGCTGGAGGACCAGGTGTGGATCTGCGCCGACGCCTTCATCGGCCCGGGCGTGCGGGTGGCGCGCGGCTGCGTGGTCGGCGCGCGCGCGGTGGTGATCAAGGACATCCAGGAGCCCTGGACGGTCTGGACCGGCCACCCCGCCACGCGCAAGCGCAGCCGCCAGCCCAGGAGCCTGCCGTGACCCCGGTGTCCGTGCTCATCCTCACCCGCAACGAACAGCAGGACCTGCCGGGCTGCCTGGCCAGCGTGGCCTGGAGCGACGACGTGCACGTGCTGGACTCGCTGAGCACCGACCGCACGCGCGAGATCGCGCGCGAGGCCGGCGCCCAGGTGACGGAGCGCGCCTTCGACGGTTACGCGAGCCAGCGCAACGCCGGCCTGCGCCTGCCGTTCCGCCACCCCTGGCTGCTGGTGCTCGACGCCGACGAGCGCGTGCCGCCCGCGCTGGCCCGGGAGATCGAGGCCTTTGTGCAAGGCGCCGGGACGCACGTGGACGTGGCCGCGGCGCGCATGCGCCGGCGCGACATCTGGTGGGGCACCTGGCTGCGCCGCTCGCAGATCTCGCCCTTCTACGTCCGGCTGCTGCGCCCTGAGCGCGCGCGCTACGAGCGCGAGATCAACGAGGTGCTGGTGGTGGAGGGCCCCATCGCCGACCTGGCCCAGCCGTTCGACCACTACCCGTTTTCCAAGGGGCTGGACCACTGGCTCGACAAACACAACACCTACTCGCGCATGGAAGCCCAGCTGATCCTGTCGAGGTCGGTGCCGCAGCCGTCCTGGCGCACCGCGCTGTTCGGCGCCGACTTCAACGAGCGGCGCGTGCACCAGAAGGCGATCTTCTACCGCCTGCCGGCGCGCCCGCTGATCAAGCTGGCCTACATGCTGGTCTGGCGGCGCGGCGTGCTCGACGGCGTGGCCGGCATCCGCTACGCCCTGCTGCAGACCATCTACGAGTACCTGATCGTGCTCAAGGTGAAGGAAGCCGAACAGGGACAGCGCGCCTCGGCGGCGTCCGAGCGGCCATGAAGATCCTCATCTACAGCGCCAACTTTGCGCCCGAGGTGATCGGCGTGGGCAAGTACTCGGGCGAGATGGCCGAGTGGCTGGCCGCCCAGGGCCACGAGGTGCGCGTGGTGGCCGCCCCGCCCTACTACCCGGCCTGGCAGGTGGACCGGGCCTTCCGCTGGCCGCCCTGGCGGCACGACATCTGGCGCGGCGTGCGCGTGTGGCGCGCGCCGCTGTGGGTGCCCCGGCACCCCGGTGGCCTCAAGCGCGTGCTGCACCTGTGCACCTTCGCGCTGTCCTCGCTGCCAGTGATGCTGCGCCAGGTGGCCTGGCGGCCCGACGTGGTGCTCACCGTGGCACCCGCGCTGGTGTGCGCGCCCGGCGGCTGGCTCACCGCGCGCCTGAGCGGCGCCCAGGCCTGGCTGCACGTGCAGGACTTCGAAGTGGACGTGGCCCTGCAGATGGGCCTGCTGCGCGGCGAGCGCCTGGGCCGCACGGTGCGCGCGCTCGAATCGTGGCTGCTGCGCCGCTTCGATGTGGTCTCCACCATCTCGGGGCGCATGCTGCAGCACCTCAAGCGCAAGGGCGTGCCCGAAGAGCGCACGCACCTCTTCATCAACTGGGCCGACGTGGCGCGCATCCGCCCCCTGAACGGCCCCAGCCCCTACCGGGCCGAACTCGGCCTGGCGCCCGGCACCCACGTGGCGCTGTTCTCGGGCACCCTGGGCGCCAAGCAGGGCCTGATGGTGATCCCGCAGGCCGCGCGCCTGCTGGCCCACCGAAGCGACCTGGTGTTCGTGGTGTGCGGCAACGGCCCGATGCAGGCCGAGCTGGAACAGGCCGCGAGCAGCCTGCCCAACCTGCGCCTGCTGCCCTTGCAAGCGCTGGAGCGCCTGAACGATCTGCTGGGCCTGGCCGACGTGCACCTGCTGCCCCAGAGCCAGGAGGCCGAAGACCTGGTGCTGCCCTCCAAGCTGACCGGCATGCTCGCCAGCGGCCGGCCGGTGCTGGCCACCTGCCGCACCGACACCGAGCTGGCCGATGTGGTGCTGCGCTGCGGCCGCGTGGTGCCACCCGGCGACGCGGGCGCGCTGGCGATGGCGCTGATCGGCCTGCTCGACCACCCGGAACAACGGCAGGCGCTGGGCGAGCGCGCGCGCGAGCACGCGCTGCGGCACCTCGCGCGCGACGCGGTGCTGCAGTCGCTGGTGGATCGCATGCAGGCCTCGCGCGGCCCGGCCCCGGAAGGCGCATGAGCGCAGCGCCGGGCCGCCCCCAAGCAAGCTCGCACCGCAGCCCGCAGGGCGAAGGTACCCTGGTGAGCGCCGCCAGCTTCCCGGCGGCCGGCGACATCGTGATCTTCCAGCCGGAGTTCGTCGAGTTCGGCGGCGAGGAGCGCGTGATCCTCTCGCTGTCCGAAGGGCTGCACGCGCAAGGCCTGGCGCACAGCGTGCTGTGTTACCACGACCGGATCGACCTGGCCCGGCAAGCGCGGCTGCCGCTGAACGTGCACGCGCTGCGGCCGCCGCAAGGGGGCCTGCACCGCGCCCTGGCGCTGCGCCGCGCCCTGCTGCGCCTGCGGCAGCGCGGCGACCCGGTGCCGGTGCTGTTCAGCATCCAGTCGGCCCTGCACGCGGGGCTGGCGGGGCTGATGGGCCCCTTGGCCTACCACCTGCGCATCCCCGACACCTACCGCCTGCTGCAAGCCGCGCCCTCACACCGCGCGCGCGAGCTGCTGAGCCTGCGGCACTGGGGCACCCGCCGGGGCGTGCGGGGCGCGCGCGCTTTCGCCACCAACACCCAGGCGCTGAGCGACGAGCTGCGGGCGCTCTACGGCCGCGAGGCCCAGGTGTTCCACCTCGGCGGCTTCGGCCAGCAGCCGCTGACGCAGGCGCCCACGCGGCCCATGGCGCCGATCGAGCTGCTCAGCGTGTGCCGCCTGCAGACCAGCAAGCGCATCGACTGGATGCTGCGCGGCCTCGCGGCCATCCTGCGCGAGCCCCGGGGCGAGCCGCCGTTCCGCCTCCACGTGGCGGGCAGCGGCCCGCAGGCGGCGGAGCTCGCGGCCCTCAGCCACCGGCTGGGGCTGGACGACCGCGTGTTCTTCCATGGCTTCGTGGACGACGAGCAGCTCGCCGCGCTGTACCGGCGCTCGCACGTGTTCCTGATGCCCGCGCTGCAGGGTTATGGGCTGCCCGCCATCGAAGCGCTCTACCGCATGCAGGGCGTGGTGCTGCACCGCGACTCGGGCGTGGTCGAGCTGCTGCGCGACACGCCCTGGGTGGTGGTCACCGACGGTGGCCCGGCCGGCTTCACCGAGGGCATGCGCGAGATGCTGCGGCGCACCCAGGCGCCCGGCTTCTTCTCGCGGCCGCTGCCCCCGCTGCCCACCGAACAGGGCTGGGGGCGCCAGCTCATCGAGGCGTTCGGCTGGCGCGCCGCGCCGCCGCCTTCAGCGGGCGGCCTTCGCGCCTGAGACCGCCGCGGGCTTGGGCGGCGCGGCCAGCACCTCGCGCATCCAGCCCAGGTGCTCGGACAGCACGATGCCGCCCGCGCCCGTGCCGTGGGCACCGCGCGCGCGGGGGCCGGCGGCGAAGTTGATCTCGAAGCTGTTGAGGCCCGCCAGCCACCACTGGCCATCGACCTGCACGAAGGCGGCGCTGCCCGAATCGCCGTTGACCAGGGTGGCCTCGCGCCGCGCGCCCAGGGTGCCGTTGGCCGGCACGGGCGGGCCGATGCGGTTGCTCTCCAGGGTCGGCCCGTCGAAGTCGAACAGGTAGGTGGCGGGCCGCCCGGCGACATCGGCGAACACCGCATCGACCCGGTTCTCGCCGGTGGTGACCAGGGTGGTGCTGCCGCCGTGGCTCACCAGCGTGATCACGCGGCCCAGCAAAGCGCCGGTGAAGATCCGCGGCACCTGCAGCGCCTTGGGCGCGGGGCGGCTCAGGCGCACGATCGCCAGATCGGCGTGCACCGACGGGTCGCCGGGCGCGTTGCCCGTGGTGGTGCCGGTGTAGGCCGGGCTCACATGCACCTCGGTGCCCGTGGCCACGAAGCCGCCGCCCAGCGCGCTGCGAAAACTCATGCGGCCGGGCTCGGCGATGTTCGCCGCGTGCACCGCCGTGAGCACGTGCTCGGGCCCGATGAGCACACCGCTGTAGAGCCGGCCCCCGCTGTCCAGGCTGAGCACGCCGGACCACGGCGCCTCGGCCGCCATCTCCTGCGGGCCCGCGCCGCCCGTGAGCGCCAGCGCCGCGGGCGCGCCCCACAAACCGGCGAGCAGGGCCGCACAGGCCACAGATCGCCCCAAACCATCCATTCGGATCATGCCGACACCCCTGTCCAACGCGGTTGAAAAGAACACAGCACCAACCCCGACCGCAGAATCCGGGTTCGTGGCTGGCAGGCGTGGCAGAAGATACCCAGGCTGGTGTTACTTTTCCATCACGGTCCAGTCTTTCGTCCATAGGCATCGGCGCGCCGACAGGGGCGGCCGACGAAAGGTGATCCTCATGAAACGTCTCGCATCTCTCACCCGGGCCGCGTGCCTGGCCCTCGGCCTCGTGGCCGCCACCGGCATCGCCAGCGCGGCTGACCTCGACCAGACCGGCGGCAGCTTCGTCGACCTGACGCACGCGGCCGGCACGTTCAACCCCGAATGGCTGGGCAGCGCGGCCACGTACGCCGCCGAGTTCGACCTCTCCGCGCTGTGGCGCGGCGCGCCGCTGCTGCTCTCGCAGGCGGCCACGATCACGTACACGCTGGTGGGCTTCGAGGCCGCGTACAACAACGCCTTCGTCGCCGGCCTGGGGCAGCTCAGCAACCAGCTCAACGGCATCGCCCAGCTCGGCAGCAGCTTCAGCAGCGCGATCGACGCCGGCGGCGCGCTCGACTTCGGCTTCCTCAGCAACGGCCTGGGCGCGCTGTGGGGCAACGGCAGCGCCAACGTCGGCGTGATGCTCTCGGCCGACCGCCAGAGCGCGCTGCTGCTCTTCAACGACTCGTACGCCGACAACGACTTCGACGACATGGTGGTGCGCGTCACGATCGCGGCCGTGCCCGAGCCCGAAACACTGGCCATGCTGCTGTCAGGGCTGGGCGTGGTCATGGTCGGGGCTCGGCGTCGGGCTCGCAAGATGGCGGCGGCTCAGGCGGTTTGAGGCGGTCGGTGGCCCGGGCTCAGGCCTGGGCCGCCTGCGGTTGCTGCTTGTTGCGGCGGCGGGCGTAACCCCCCAGGAGGCCCAGGCCGGCCAGCAGCATGGCGTAGGTCTCGGGTTCCGGCACGGCGCTCACGACCACGTTGTCGATGCGCAGTTCGGAGGTGTTCAGCACGTCGCCCACGTCCACCACGCCCAGGGCCAGCGACACGGTGCCGCTGCTGTTGGCCTGGTAGGTGTAGGTGGACTGGTACCAGCTCCAGTTGACGTTGCTGCTGTCGGCGAAGGTGCCGAGGAACACGCCGTTGAGCACCGAGCTGGTGGTGTCGACGAACTTGAACACCGAGTCGTTCAGGGCCACGAAGCCGAAGTCCGGGTTGACGGTGTCGGTGGACAGGAAGGCCCAGTTGAAGGTGACCGTCAGCAGGTCGCCGGCGTTGGCCGTGAAGTCCTGGCGCACGGCGGAACCTTCGTAGGCGTAGCCGCCCAGGTCGAACGCGGAGACCGGGATGCCGGCCAGGTCGGGCGAGGCGAAGAAATCGACGGCGGCCACGCCGGACTGGTTGTTGAAGCCGTTCTGGCCGGGGATGTCGTCGTCGTACAGCGAGGCCGTGGTCAGGCGCAGGCGCTCGTTGGCGGCGAGCACGTCGCCGTAGGACTGCCAGCCCGCCGTGGCGTTGGCGTCGAACGTGCCGTTCTGGAACGTGGTGCCCTGGGCCAGGGCAGGCGCGATGCCGGCAGCGCACAGGCAGGCGGCGGCGACGAAGGTGCGGATTGCTTTCATGGGAAACCTTTCGGGTGAAGAAGATCGTCAGGGGAATCAGGGAGCGGGTGCGGGCACGAGGTCGCGGCCCGAGGCGAACTGGGCGGCGGTCAGGCCCTTGAGCGTGACCAGGGGGCGCGGGGCGAGGGGGCCGCTGGCGCCATCGGTGTCGAGCATCACGTGCACACCACCGAGGGTGTCGACTAGGCTCACGTGGCCGCTGGCCACGCCGTTGCCCACCACGCCGAGGCTGGCCAGCAGGGGGTTGAGGTCGAGCTTGTCCACGTAGGGCGTGAAGTCGGTGATGGTGTCGCCGGCATCGCGCGCGCTGGTGTAGCGGAAGGTGTCCAGGCCCGCGCCACCGGTGAGGGTGTCGGCACCGGCGCCGCCGATGATCAGATCGTCGCCCGCGGTGCCCACGAGCGTGTCGCGCCCGCTGGTGCCGTTGCGCGTCACGCCGGCCACGGTGCGGGCCACGGCCGCGTCGATCAGGCGGCCGCCGCGGTCGAAGGCGTTTTCCTCGCCGTAGACGTTGGCGGTGATCTCGTCGCCGTCGGCGGCGTTGAGGCGCTGCAGGCCGCCTTCGGCCTTGGGCGTGCGGATGAAGCTGGCCAGCGCTTCCTGGTAGGTGATGGTGTTGACGTTGTTCTCGAACACCACGGCGTTGGCCGCGAAGGGGAAGCCGTCGCCGCCGTTGGCGGTGAAGTCGATGGTGGCGAACGAGAAGATGCGCGGCGAGACCACGGCGCCGTTGTCGACCAGCACGGTGCCGTCGTCGAGCGTGATGCGGCGGATGCGGTCGCCCGAGTTCAGCACCGTGCCGCGCGCGGTGCGCAGGGTGTCGTAGACCACCTGGATGCCCGAGACCTGGGCGAAGCGGCCTTGCGGCACGCCGTTGGCCGTGGAGGCGGCCACCGAGTGCTCCAGCAGGTCCTTGAGCTGCGCGGCGTTCATCGCGGGCGCGCGCTTCACCAGGTTGGTGAAGGGCAGCACGTTGAAGGTGTCGCCGGTGGTCACGTTGCCGGGGCCGGCGATGCTGGTGCGGATGCCGCCGCCGTTCTGGATGCCCACCTCGGCCTTGCCGGCGAAGCGCATGGCGTCGGCCACGAGGTTGCCCAGGCCGGTGTCGGCGTTGCGCACGCCTTCGGTGTAGTCGCAGGGCGCGGCCGGGCAGGCCACGTGCGTCGGGCCGTTGAGCGGCACGGCCGTGGTGCCAATGATCTGGGCGTTGAGCGCCTGGATGTAGGTGGACACCGGGGCGACCACGGCCGCCGCGATGGCGGTGTTGCCGGTGACGCGGTCGGCGTCGGCGGCGGCGCCGCTCACGCGGACCATGCGGGTGCTGTCGATGCGGGTGACGGCACCGGTGGTGTCGTCCAGCGTGAGGTTCACCTCACCCACGTAGCGGTTGCCGAAGTGGCCGGTGACCAGGGGCACGGCCTTGTTCTGCGCGTCGGTGGCGTACACCGGGTGCGTGCTGTAGGTGGGCGACACGCCGCCGTTGATGAGCAGGTCGTCCGGGTCGGTCATGAGCTCGTGGCCGCCGCCGGAGATCACCAGGTCCACGCCGCGCAGGGCGGGCACCATCACGTTGAGCTCGTTCTGCGAGTTCTGCAGGTGGCTCATGACGACGATGGCCGTCACGCCCTGGTTGTTGCGCAGGTCGTCGATCTCGGCCTGCACCAGGGGCAGCAGGGCCTGCAGGTTCTGCAGTTCGCTGTTGGCGGCGCTCCAGTTCTTCATGATGCCGGCGGGCGGCGAAGAGATGGAGGGCAGCAGCGGCGTGGTGACGCCGATCACGCCGACCTTCTTGCCACCGGCGGTGGTGAGTATCTTGGAGGCGGCCACCTTGCCCTGCGCCTGCAGGTTGGCGAACTGGGGGGTGGCGGAGAAGTCCAGGTTCACCGACAGGTAGGTGGTCCCCGAGACCTCGGCGAAGCGCGCGGCCACCGGGCCGGTGTTGTCCAGGTCGAACTCGTGGTTGCCGAAGGTGGTGGCGTCCACGCCGATCAGGCGGTTGGCGATGGCGTCGTAGAAGTCCTGGCCGCCGTCGGCGTGGGCGCTGGCGAGATTGGCGAAGCTGGCGGTCAGGCGCGGGCCGGGCAGGAAGGAGTCACCGGCGTTGAGCGTGATCACGCTGCGGCCGGCGGACAACGCCGCCGCCTTGCGGTTGGCGACCACGGTGGCCAGGCGGTCCACGCCGCCGTAGAACGAGATGGCCTGGCTGGCGTCGTCGCGCAGGTTGCCCTGCGCGGAGAGCAGCCACGATTCCTGGTCGCCCAGGTGCAGGACCGTCAGGCCTTCGGCCCAGACCGAGCCGCCGCACAGGACGAGGGACGCGGCGAAGGCACAGGCCGTGCGGCGAAAGCGTTGTTGGGATGCGTTCATGAGAAGAGGCTCCGGGTTGAAAGCGATGTCGATGAAAGAGGCAGGCGTCACAGGCCGAGGTCGCGGGCGGCCACGATCTGGGCGGCGTTCACACCGCTGAGCGTGAGCAGCGGGCGTGCGGCGAGCGGGCCGGCGTGGCCGTCGGCGTCGATCTGGACCACCAGGCCGGCGGCGCTGTCGACCAGGCGCACCACGCCGTCGGCCATGGCGTTGCCGCCCGTGTAGCCGATGGACTGCAGCAGGGCCGCGAGGTCGATGCGGTCGGTGCCCGGAACGAAGTCGGTGACGCGGTCGCCGGCATCGCGCAGGTCGGTGTAGACGAACACATCGGCACCCGCGCCGCCGGTGAGCACGTCGGCACCGGGGCCGCCGGTGATCACGTCGTCACCGGCCGTGCCGACCAGGGTGTCGCGCGAGGCCGTGCCGTTGACGGCCTTGCGCAGGGCCAGGCCCACCAGCACCGGGTCGTGGTCGGAGGAGCGGTACACCGTGTTGGTGTAGTAGTCGGTGAGCTTGAACTCGGTGTTGTAGTCGATCACCGAGGGCTCGTCGGCGTTGATGCGCCAGTGGATGGCGCCCGTCACCTTGGCGCTCAGGCTGGCCGTGGCCAGGCCGTGGTCCAGGTAGCCGGCTTCGCCGTCGAACACGTAGGAATAGCCGAAGGCGTTGAAGCGCGCGATCTCGTCGACCAGGCCGTTGTTCGTCAGTTCGAGGATCGGGTCTTCCTTGCCGTAGGCGTTGATGTCGCCCACCACCATCACGTCGTTCGAGCCCGAGGTGGACTGGATCTGCGAGATGAAGTCGAGCAGGGCCTGCGCCTGGTCGACGCGGGTGGCGTTCCAGCAGCCCTGGCCGTCGCCCGCATCGGCGTCGGCACCCGAGCCGCTCGGGCAGCTGCCCTTGGACTTGAAGTGGTTGACGACCACCGAGAAGCGCTCGCCGTTGGCGGCGGCGAAGGTCTGCGCCAGCGGCGGGCGGTTGTGCACGCCGTTGGTGTCGCTGCGGGCCTGGCCCACCAGCGAGAGCTTGCCCGGCTTGTAGATCATGGCGACGCGGATCGCATCGGTGCCGCTGCCGCCGGTGGGCATGGCGATGGTGGCGTAGGTGTTGGCACCGGCCACGGCGTTGAGGCCGCTCACCAGGTTCTGCACGGCGGTGTTGCCGTTGTTCTCGATCTCCATCAGGCCCACCACGTCGGCGTTGAGGCCGACGATGGCCTTCACGATCTTGTCGCGCTGGCGGGTGAACTCGGCCGCGCTGTCGGCGCCACGGCAGTCGGAACGGCCGCCGCCGGGGAAGCAGCTCGCGCCGGCCTGGTCGATCGTGGTGAAGTAGTTCAGCACGTTGAAGGCACCCACGCGCACGTTGCCGCCCACGGGCGCGGGCGTGCCCGGGCGGGCGTTCTCGCGGCTGAAGACCACCGGTTCGGTCGGGTGGATCTTGTAGTCGCTGATGCCGTCGGTGAGGTTGGTGGCCAGGCCGTAGTCGATGACGCCGGTCACGCCCGAGGGCAGCACGTCGCCGGCGCGCAGGGTGGTGTCGGCGCCGAGGTACGGCGTGGGGTCCGGGTTCTGGATCGACAGGCCGTCGTCGAGCAGGATGCGGCGGCGCGCGTTCTCGTCTTCCATCGCCAGCGCTTCCACCGAGCCGGCGGGGTGGCGGTTGGTCGGCTTCTCGAGGCGGCCCTCGGCGGAGAGGGTGACCTGGCCGTAACGGCCCTGGAAGAAGTTCTGCGACGCGGTCAGCGGCGTGGCGATGTGCACCAGCATGCCTTCGTAGCGCTCGAGTTCACCCTCGGCCACTTCGGGCAGCGTGATCACGGTGGGCGCCACGGTGTGGCCGGTGGACAGCAGCGCGATCGTGGGCGTGGTGAGCTGCGTGAGCGGGCGCGCCACGGCCTGCGCGCCGGTGCCGGTGCGGTACTCGGTGACGGTGCCGGTCACGCTGAGTTCGTTGCCCGCCACCACGTTGGCGCCCGGCGTGCTGCTGGTGAAGACGAAGATGCCGTCGGAGGTGCTGGCATCGCCGTCACCCACCGGGTCCTGCAGGAAGAAGCCGTTGTTGGTGACCAGCGTGACCACGCCGCGCACCGTGGCCGGCTGGCCCACCAGCGGGCTCTGCGCGCCGCTGCCCTGCACCTGCGGAATGGTGAGGCTGCCGTTGACCGTCACCGTGAGGTTGCACAGCGCGGTCTGCAGTTCGTTGTTGGAGAAGGTGACTTGCACCGGGTAGCTGCCCGCGGCCAGCGAGCCGGCGACCACCAGCGACGCGGTGGCCGTGCCGCCGTCGGCGACGGCGGGCTGGAAGCCATCGAGCGAGATGCCGGCGGGCGTGCCGTTGCCCAGCGTGAGGTCGTTGACCACGCTGTCGCTGTCGGTGGCGCTCAGGGCCAGCGTGCCGCCCACGCCCTGGTCGAACGCGCTGCCGGCCGGGCAGGAGGTGGCGATCGGCTGGTTGATGGTGCCGCCCACCGGCGTGCCGGTGATGGCGATGTCGTCGATGCCGACCCACTCGTCGTTGCCCACCGCGTTGGTGGTGATGATGCGCACCTGCAGCTGGGCCTGGTTGTTGGCGGCGGCCGGCAGCACCACCGACACCGGGAAGGTGGCGGTGGCGAGGTTCGGGCCGGTGGTGGCGTCGGCGACGAAGCCGGCCGGCACGTTGATGAAGTTGCCGCTGTTGCCCACGCGGTACTGCAGGGCGAACGGTTGCACCGCGTCGTCGCTGGAGCCGTCGAGGTCGCGCAGCGTGTAGGCCACGCGGATGTCCTGCTGGCCGGTGGTGTTGAGGTGGATGACGAGGTTGGGCGCGTCGGCGGTGCCCGAGCCGTTGAGCGCGACCACAGGGTTGGCGATCGCGAATTCGGCCACGCCGCCGTTGGTGAGCGTGTTGGGGTTGGTCTGGTTGGCCAGCACGTTGACCACCTGCGAGCCGACGCCCAGCACGGTCTGCGGGTTCGCGCCGGTGGAGGTCACGAGGTCGTCACCGCGGTAGCCCACGATGCCGGGCACGCCCGACCAGTTGTCGGCCGCGGTGATCAGGCCCGCGTTGGACCAGTTCTGCTGGAACGGCAGGCTCTGCGCCACGGTGTCGGCCCACACGGACGGGACCGTGAGCAGGCCCAGCGCCATGAGGCAGGCGGGCAGGCGGCGTTGAACGGATGGGCAGCGCGGAACAAGGGTGGGCTTCATCTTCAGGACCTGGTTGGTGGTGGGCTTTGCAGCACGTTGGATGGCGCGCGGTGGGATGCAACCGCAGCGCCGGACTGCGTCAGATGATGCAGAGCGTGCGTCACGGAAATGCAACCGCGGGCCGCGGCTTTACTGAGCCGAACGGCTCATCAAGTTCGGCCCGAAGCACAGCAACCGCGCTCGGCATCACCACGGCGCAGGCGAAGCGCCCGCATGGTCCGAACGGCGCACGGCAAGGCCCGAAAAAGGCGTCAACCGGCAACAGGCCCGCAATGCTCGGTGCCCAGAATTCCGCCGCAAGCGGACTCGCGTCGAGCCGCCCAAGACGAAAGAGACACCATGAAGTTCCCCTCCCTTCTGCTTGCGCTGTGCGCAGGCCTCACGGTCTCGGCGCACGCCCAGACCACGCCCTCGCTCAACCTCGGGGGCTACACGCTCACCCAGCAGTTCCGCCTGCCCGGCCAGGCCGGCATGGTCTCGGAGGCTTCGGCCATCACCTACAACTGGGACACCGGCACCCTGTTCGTCGTCGGCGACGAGGGCGAGGCCATCGTGGAAGTCACGCGCACCGGCGAGGTGCTGGGCTCGATGAAGCTCAGCGGCTTCGACGACACCGAAGCCCTGACCTATGTGGGCAACGGCCAGTTCGTGCTGGGCGAGGAGCGCACGCAGAGCCTGTTCCGCGTGGACTACACGGCCAACACCACCGCCACGCGCAGCGCGAGCCTGCCGGCCTACTCGCTCGGCAGCTACAGCAACAACGAAGGCCTGGAAGGCGTGAGCTTCGATCCGCGCAACGGCAGCTTCATCGCCGTCAAGGAAAAGAACCCGCTGGCGATCCTGCAAGCGAACATCGACTTCAACACCGGCACGGGCAGCCACGGCGCGCTGTTCAACCCGGCCAACATGGTGTTCGCGCAGCCCGACTGGACCGGCTCGGTTCGCCCGCTCGACCTGGCCGACATCCAGGTGCTCTCCACCGTGCCCGGCCTCTCCGGCACCGGCATCGACGACCACCTGCTCGTCATCAGCCAGGAATCGCGCCGGCTGTTCGAGATCACCCGCACCGGCGAGGTGCTGGGCTTCATCGACCTCAAGTTCCTCAGCGGCACCGCCGAGGGCGTGACCATCGACGAGAACGGCGTGATCTACATCACCCAGGAACAACCGTCGGTGTTCGTCTTCACGCCCGCCGCCCTGGTGCCCGAGCCCGAGACCTACGGCATGTTGCTCGCCGGCCTGGGCCTGGCCGGCTTCATGGCGCGCCGCCGCAACCGCGTCGCCACCACCGCCTGATCACCGCTCCCGTTTTCCGTCCACCACTCCAACCCTGAACGAGGTTCTTCCATGAAAAAAATGTCCACCCTTCACCGCATGCTCGCCGCCACCCTGCTCGCGGGCAGCGCCCTGGTCGTCGCCGCGCCGGCGCACGCCAGCGTCTTCATCACCGAGTTCTCGTACCAGAGCGCGGTGAGCGACGAAAAAGGCGAGTACATCGAGCTCACCAACACCGGTGTCACCGATGTGGACTTCACCGGCTGGAGCTACGACGACGACAGCCGCACCAGCCTGACCTTCAACCTGTCGGAGTTCGGCGTCGTGCGCGCGGGCGAGTCGGTCATCATCACCGAGATCGACCCCGACCTGTTCCGCACCCGCTGGAACCTGGACAGCTCGGTCAAGGTGATCGGCTTCATGGCGCCCAACTTCGCGCGCGCGGACGAAGTCAACATCTACGACGCGCAGCTCAACCTGGTGGACCGCCTGACCTACGGCGACAACACCATCGGTGGCGTGCGCCCGCGCTTCAACGCCGCCCGCCCGGGCAGCTTCGCCGAGCTCGGCCAGAACAACATCCACGGCTGGGTGCTGTCCTCCGTCGGTGATGCCGATGGCTCGTGGACCTCGACGGTCGGCGATGTCGGCAGCCCCGGTTTCAGCTCGCTCGTGACCCCGGTGCCCGAACCCGAAGCCTATGCCCTGCTGCTGGCCGGCCTGGGCCTCATCGGTGGTGCCGTGGCGCGCCGCCGCCGCACGGCCGCCCTGCCGGCCCTGGTCCCCGCCGCGGCCTGACAGGCGGACCGGCCTGCGGGATCGAAGGCCGGCCTGCCACAGCGCTGTCACAAGGGGCCGATAAGATGGCCCACGCCCGCCGGTCCTGACGGGCAGACAAGTATCGGGACGCCATACACCGACCAAAAGGCCCGCGCGATGCGGGCTTTTTTTTTCGCTAGGTCATCCGCAATTCCGTGGCATGGATCTCGCTTTGGACATTGGACGTCCAACAACCCGCCCACTTTTGGGGACGTCCAGACATCATGTCCGCAGACATTCAACTCAGAAACGTTTCACGCCGCTTCGGTCCCACCGTGGCGCTCGAATCGGTCGACCTCGACATCGCGGCCGGCGAGTTCATCGCCCTGGTCGGGCCATCGGGCTGTGGCAAGACCACGCTGTTGCGCCTGGTGGCGGACCTGGACCAGCCCAGCAGCGGTTCGGTGCGGATCGGCGGCCTGCCGCCCGCCACCGTGCGGCGCCAGCGCCAACTGGGCCTGGTGTCGCAGCGGCCCGCGGTGCTGCCGTGGAAGCGCGCCATCGAGGACGTCGAGTTCACCCAGAAGGTGACCGGTCTCGCCGGCCTGCCCGCGCGCGGCCTGCTGCGCGACTTCGGCCTGGCGGGACACGAGGAGAAGATGCCGCACCACCTCTCGGGCGGCATGCTGCAGCGCGTGAATTTCGCGTCGGCCATCGCGCACGACCCCGAGGTGCTGCTGATGGACGAGCCCTTCTCCGCGCTGGACGAAATGAAGCGCGAAGAGTTGGGCCTGTGGCTCGGCACCGAGCTCGCCACGCGCCCCAAGACTGTGCTGTTCGTCACCCACCACGTCGATGAAGCGGTGCTGCTGGCCGATCGCGTGATCGTGTTTTCGCCAGCGCCCGGCCGCATCCTGGCCGACATCCGCGTGCCCTCGCCGCGCCCGCGCACGGCGGCCTTCCGCACCGATCCGCAATTCGTGCACCTCACCGACCGCATCCGCGGCCTGCTGTTCGGCCAATGGAGGGCCGCCGCATGAACACCACCACCGTGACCCCAGCCGCCGTCGCGCCGGTGCCGCCAGCCGCCGCCGCGCGCACCGCGGCGCTGCGCGCGCTGACGATCGCTTCGCGCATCGCCTTGCCCGTGATCTCCATCCTCGGCCTGTGGTACCTGGCCATCGCGTTCTCGGGGTTGCCGGAGTTCGTGATCCCGCGCCCGACGCAGGTGCTGGCGGTGCTGACGCAGGAGACTTCGTTCGTGACGCAGCACCTGATGGTCACGCTGCGCGCAGCAGCCATCGGTTTCCTGCTTGCCAACGTGGTCGGCATCGGCCTGGCGGTGCTGTTCACCTCGTTGCCGATGTTCAACCGCCTGCTGATGCCGGCGGCCATCACCATCCGCAACGTGCCCTATGTGGCGCTCGCATCGGTGCTGGTGCTCGCGGTGGGCGACGGCCTGTGGACCAAGGTGACGATCGTCACCATCGCCGGCTTCTTCCCCGTGCTGGTCAACACCCTGCGCGGCCTGGCGGCGGTCGACCCCGTGGTGCTGGACCGCATGCGCATCCTCGACGTGAGTCCCTGGAAGGTGTTCCTCAAGGTGCGGCTGCCGTACTCGGTTCCCTACATCCTCGCGGCACAGGAAATCACCGGCAGCGCCAGCATCATCGTCGCGGTGGCCGCCGAGTGGATGATTTCCTCCGAAGGCCTGGGCTATGTGATCAACCGCGCGATGGCCCAGTACCGGGGTGACCAGGTCTATGCCGTGGCGCTGCTGGCTGCGGTGCTGTCCTACGCGATTTACATGCTGGTCCAGGTGATCGGCGCGCGCATCAACTGGAGCGAGCGCAGCCGCAACGGCGGCAAGTGACGTCCCTGCCCGATCCATCCCCTTTTCCGAACGTCTCTTCCGTCCCTCAAGGAGCCCCACCATGCGCGCACCCTTCATCCGACTCGCCGCGACCCTGGCCATTGGCATCACCACCTGGAGCGGCGCCGCCGCGCAGGCCCCGACCGAAGACATCCGGATCGCGCTCTCATGGCTGCGCAACGGCCAGTACGCCGCGCTCATGGTGGCCGATGCCAAGGGCTACTTCGCCGAAGAGGGCCTCAAGGTCAGCTTCATCGACGGTGGGCCGGGCAAGAACCCCATTCCCACGGTGGGCGTGGGCCAGGCCCAGTTCGGCGTCATGGCCCATTCGTTCATCATGTCGGCACGCCTGGCGCCTTCGCCGGTGGACGTGGTCGCCATCGGCGCGTTGATCCAGGAGCTGCCTTACGTCTATATCGGCGTCGGCAACCCGGGCGATCCGGAACCGACGCCCAAGGACCTCGAAGGCAAGCGCGTGGGCATCCAGGCCGATGGCGAGATGTTTCTGAAAGCGCTGGCCAAACGCAACAACCTCGATCTGTCGAAGATCAAGGTCGAGACCGTGCTGGCCAACGCCGAACCGCTGCTGGTGGGCAAGGTGGACTACTTCACCGGCCACCTGCACAACCAGACCTACCAGGTCGAACTGGAAGCCGCCAAGGCCGACGCACCCGCGCACCTGAAAGGCAAGACCTGGAAGGTCGTGCGTTTCTCGAAGTACGGCGTGGCCTCGTACGGCGACACGCTGTTCACGAGCGGCAAGATGATCAAGGAGAAACCCGAGACCGTGCGCAAGGTGGTGCGCGCCGTGGCCAAAGGCCTGAAGTTCACCATCGACCACCCCGCAGAAGCGGTGAAGCTGGTCGATGCCTACCCGCAGCAGATCGAGCGCGCCGACAAGCTCGCCTGGCGCATGAAGGTGCAGAACCCGCTGAACCAGAGTGCCGACACCAAGGCCCGCGGCCTGCTGTGGATGGACCCCAAGGTGTGGGACGACACCATGGCCTTCTACAAGGAATACGACCAGATCAAGTCGGTGGCCCCCGTCACCGAGATGATGACCAACGCGTTCAACCCGGGCATCAAGGCCAATTGAGAGAGCACCCATGAGCACCACCACCGCCGCGCACGCGATCCCGACCATCGACATCTCGCCGCTCTTCGGCGACGACCCGGCCGCGCGCCAGGCTATCGCCCACGACATGGGCCGCGCCGCCGAGACCTATGGCTTCATGAAACTGGTGGGCCACGGCGTGTCGCCCGCGGTCATCGCCGAGACCTTCCGGGCCGCCGAAGCCTTCTTCGGCCAGAGCGAGGAAGCCAAGGCGCCGTACCAGGAGCGCAAGACCAACCGCGGCTTCCAGCCGATGTTCGACAACGCGAAGCCAGGCCAGAAGCCCAGCGGACAGGAGGCCTTCAGCATGGGCCATCCGATCCCGCCGATCGACCCGGCCCTGCTGCCGCTGCCGTTCTACGCGGCCACGCCTTGGCCCGACGTGCCCGGTTTCCGCGAGCGCCTCGAGACTTGCTACCACGACATGTTCCGGGTCGGCGAATCGGTGCTGCAGGCGTTTGCGCTGCACCTGGGTGCGCCGGCGGACTTCTTCGCCAACGTGTCGCGCAACACCTACTCCAACATGCGCGTGGTCCACTACCCGCCGCAGGAAGTGGTGCAGCACATCGCCGACGAAGGCGTGCGCGCGCACGAAGACCAGGGCCTGATCACGCTGCTGATCCAGGACATGAACGGAGGCCTCGAAGTGCTCGGCCCGGACAAGGACTGGCTGCCCGTGGTGCCCGACGAAGAGGCCATCGTGCTCAACGTCGCCAAGCTGCTCACGCGCTGGAGCAACGGCCGGTTGAAGTCGGCGCTGCACCGCGTGATCAACCGCTCGGGCCGCGAGCGCTATTCGATCCCGCTGTTCATCCACCCGAACTACCACCAGGTGATCGACCCGCGCGACTTCGCGCCGGCTGGCGAGGTGCCGCGCTTCGAGCCCATCGTGGCCGGCGAGCAGGTCTACAGGAACTTCGCGGGCGAGCGCAAGTCATGGGCCGAGCTGACGTCCTGACCCTGCCCGACCGACTGGCGCAGGACCTGCGCCGACGCCTGTCGGCCGGCGAATGGTCGCCGGGCCAGGCCATCCCGGCCGAGACCGCGCTGGCCGGCACGTATGCGGTGTCGAGAAACACCATCCGCGAGGCCATCAGCCGCCTGGTGACGGAGGGCCTGCTGCGCATCCAGCGTGGCGTGGGCACCATCGTGAGCCCACCCCCGCCGCCGCCCGCGTCCATGGGCATGGGCCACTTCGAGTCTCTCACCGAGTCGATCAGGGGCCAGGGCCGCACGCCGCGCATCGTGCTGCACAGGCTGGAACGCCGCGCCGGCACGCCCGAGGAAACCCACAAGCTGGAGCTGCCCGCTGGCGCGCGCGTGCTCTACACCGAGCGCGCGATCTACAGCGACGACGAACTGCTGAGCTATGGCTACGACCGCTACGTCGACAGCCTGTTCCCCGAGGTGCTCGACGAGACCTTGTTCTCGATGTCGT
>Ga0247823_10000003_pt1 | contig 138971 bp, 129 predicted proteins | sample 13C_PalmiticAcid_2_FD_192426 | JGI IMG/M metagenome (GOLD analysis project Ga0247823, IMG submission 192426) | Soil microbial communities from agricultural site in Penn Yan, New York, United States - 13C_PalmiticAcid_Day30 | ecosystem: Environmental > Terrestrial > Soil > Agricultural land... | reverse complement strand
TGCTGCCGGATCTGGTTGGACAGGTGCACCAGCCCCATCACCGGATAAGGAAAGTCCGCCGCCAGCATCAGCCGCATCTGCAACGGAAAGGCCAGTATGTGCGGGAGGGTCAGCGGGACTCCGGCGTCCGGCCCGAAGCCGCAGGCCTGGGCGTAGGCGTCGATCGCCTCGCGCCGCAGCCACACCCCGCCCGCCTCCAGCGTCGCATCGGGAAACGCCACGCCCCGGCGCAGCAGGCCCCGCAGGGCCCCGCCCGCGAGGGCCAGGGTCGAGACCGGCTCGGCCATGTCGGTCATGATCAGGCCCCGAGCAGGCTCTGGCCGCAGACGCGGACCACCTGGCCGTTGACGCCGCCGCTGGCGGGATGGGCCAGCCACGCGATGGTCTCGGCCACGTCGACCGGGCTGCCGCCCTGCCCCATGCTGTTCATCCGCCGCCCGGCCTCGCGGATGGCGAAGGGGATGGCGGCGGTCATGCGGGTCTCGATGAAGCCCGGGGCCACGGCGTTGATCGTCACCCCCTCGCCCAGGCCGTCACGGGCCAGGCGCCGGACGGCCCCGATCCAGCCAGCCTTGGACAGGGCGTAGTTGGTCTGGCCCATGTTGCCCGCCACGCCGCTCAGCGACGACACCGCCACGATCCGACCATTGCGGCGGATCGCGCCGGCCTCCAGCAGGGTGCGGGTCAGGGCCAGCGGCGCGCCGAGATTGACGGCCATGACGCTGTCCCACTCGCGAGCGTCCATCCGCGCCAGGGTGCGGTCGCGGGTAATGCCGGCGTTGTGCACCACGACGTCGAAGCCGCCGGCCGCCCGCGCCGCGTTCACCAGGGCCTCTCCGGCCTCCGGCGCGGTGATGTCGAGGGCGAGCGGCCGCACGCCCAGCTCGCCGGCCAGCTTCTCGAGGTCCCCGCGCGCGGCGGGCACGTCCAGCGCCGTGACCTGCGCGCCCTCGGCCGCGAACAGCCGCACGATCGCCTCGCCGATGCCGCGGGAAGCGCCGGTGACCAGCACGTGCCGGCCAGCATGGCCCAGGCGCGCATCGCCGGCCACGCCCGGCGCGGCCACCCGCACCACCTGGCCCGAGACGTAGGCCGAGCGCGGCGACAGCAGGAAGTCCAGCGTGCTGGCAGCCGCGTCCTCGTCGCCCGGCGCGATATGGAGAAGCTGCACCCCGATGCCGCGCCGGGCCTCCTTGGCCAGCGAGCGGACGAAGCCCTCCAGCCCTCGCTGGATCGCCTCGGCCTCGGCGGTGGCGGTCATCTCGGGCGGAACGCCGATCACCACGATCCGGCCATGCTCGGCCACCGAACGCACCGCCTGGTGGAAGAAGCCGTACAGCGCCCTGGCCGAGGCGACGTCCACGCAGTCCGAGGCGTCGAACACCAGCCCGCCGTAGCGCTGGTCGGCCGACGAGCGCCGGCGCAGCGGCGCGCCGGAGACGGCCGCGACCCGCTCCAGGACCGGCCCCATCCGGCCGCCGCCGGCCGATTCCAGCAGCAGCGGTTGCAGGGCGACGGCTCCGGCTTCGGCGCGCCGTTGCAGCGGCGCGGGCTTGGGCAGGCCGAGCGCCCCGACCATCCAGCCGCCCAGGCCGCTGTTGGCGAATTCCAGATAGCGGTCGGTCATTGGGCCACCTTCTCGCGCTTGGCGGCGCGCTTGCCGCCCCGGCGCGCCAGGCCCTCGGCCAGGCCGAAGTCCTGCGGGAAGTCGTCGACCTGGATGGCCATGTCGGCCAGAACCGCGAAGCGGGCGAAGAGATCACGCTCCTCGCGGGAGATCAGGCCCTTGGCCTCGACCTCGCCGGCCCAGGCGTCGAGCAGGGTCAGGTTCTGCGGCGCGCGGGCGATGCGCCCCGAGGCGATTTCCGGCTTGAGGCGACGCTCGACGGCTTCCACCTGCGGATGGAGGTCGAAGGCGACGGCGGTGGCGGCGATCGGATCGACCTCGATGCGCGGCGTCCACGAACCGGCCAGCAGGCGATCGCGGGCCGGACCGTGGCGCTGGATCAGTCCGGCCACGTCGGCGGCGACGCGGTCGTTCGGACCGGCCCGGCCAAGGCCTGCGCCAACCAGGCCAAGCACGAAGGCGACGAGGCGGCTGGGATGGTTGGCCAGCAGGCTCCGCCAGGCCTCGCCTGTGCGGGCCAGGGCGTCCTGGGCGGCCCAGTGGACCAGCGGCAGGTCTTCCGCCGGACGGCCCTCGTCCTCGAAGCGCTTGAGCGCGCTCGACAGGATCAGGAGTTGCGAGAGCATGTCGCCCAGGCGCCCCGTCAGCGCCCCCTTGCGCTTGAGCGCGCCGCCGACGGTGGCCATAGACAGGTCCGAGGCCAGGGCCAGCAGGGTCGAGAAACGGGTGGCGGCGCGGTAGTAGCGGCCCAGTTGGGGGGCGGCGCCGGCCGGCTTGCCGATCAGCAGCCCGCTGGTCACGGCGAAGGCCGCCGCGCGCGCCAGGTTGCGCAGCAGGAAGCCGACATAGCCGAACAGGGCCGCGTCGAAGTCCTTCAGGTTCTGCGTCTGCGCCGTGCGCATCAACGTCAGCACGTATGGATGGCAGCGGATCGCGCCCTGGCCGTAGATGATCAGGGTGCGGGTCATGATGTTGGCGCCCTCGACCGTGATGGCGATCGGGATCTGCTGGTAGGCGCGGGCCAGGAAGTTGCCCGGCCCCATGCAGACGCCCTTGCCGCCGACCACGTCCATGGCGTCGTTGACGACGATGCGGGCGCGCTCGGTCACGTGATACTTGGCGATCGCCGACACGACCGACGGCTTCTCGCCCAGGTCGAGGGCCGCGGCCGCCAGGCGGCGCAAGGCATCGGAGGCGTAGAGGTGGCCGGCCATGCGGGCCAGCGGCTCCTGCACGCCCTCGAAGGCGCCGATCGGCATGTTGAACTGCCGGCGGATGGCGACATAGGCGCCGACCATGCCGACGGCCAGCTTGGACATGCCCACGTTGGACGACGGCAGCGAGATCGCCCGCCCGGCCGCCAGACACTCCATCAGCATCCGCCAGCCGTTGCCCACCTGGGCCTGGCCGCCGATGACCATCTCCATCGGCACGAAGACGTCGTCGCCGGTGATCGGGCCGTTCTGGAAGACGGCGTTCAGCGGCCAGTGGCGACGGCCGATGTTGACGCCCGGATGGTCGCGCGGCAGCAGCACGCAGGTGATGCCGGGCTCGGCGCCCTGGCCCAGCAGGCCGTCGGGATCGACGGCGCGAAAGGCCAGGCCGATGACCGTCGCGATCGGCGCCAGGGTGATGTAGCGCTTACGCCAGCTGACCCGGAAACCCCGCGTCTCGCGGCCGTTCCACAGGCCCCGGCAGACCACGCCGGTGTCGGTGATCGAGGCCGCGTCCGAGCCGGCATAGGGGTTGGTCAAGGCGAAGCACGGGATCTCGTCGCCCCGCGCCAGGCGCGGCAGGTAGTGGTCCTTCTGGGCGTCGGTGCCGTAGTGCAGCAGCAGTTCCGCCGGCCCCAGCGAGTTGGGCACCATCACCGACACGGCGGCGGCCGAGCAGCGGGTCGACAGCTTCTGCACCACCTGGCTATGGGCGTAGGCCGAGAAACCCAGGCCGCCGTAGCGCTTGGGAATGATCATGCCCAGGAAGCCCTTGTCGCGGGCGTATTCCCAGGCCGCCGGCGGCAGGTCCTGCCAGACCGAGGTGCTCTCCCAGTCGTTGGACAGGTCGCACAGGTGCTCGGCCTCGATGTCGAGGAAGCGCTGCTCCTCGGCCGACAGCGCCGGCGCGGGCGTGGCCAGCAGGCGCTTCCAGTCGGGCTTGCCGGCGAACAGTTCGGCGTCCCACCAGACGTTGCCGGCCTCGACGGCGGCCTGCTCGGTGGGGCTCATGCGCGGCATAATGTTCGCGAAGGCCTTCATGGCCGGGGTCGACAGCACGGCGGCGCGCAGCGGGCGGAAGGTCGTCAGTACGGCGAACGGCGCGGCGACGGCGGCCAGCACCAGCGTGGCGGTCGAGCCGATCACGCCGGCCGCAAAGCCGGCGCCTATCCATAAGGCCGTGGCGAGCGCCCACAGGGCGGCCCTGGCCTGCACGAAGGTCAGCACGAAGGCGATGAGCGCAGCGGCGCCAATCCAGATCAGCATGGTCGCAATCCCCCGACCGGCGGGGCGGCCCCCGTCGGCTCCAAGAAGTCGGCTGGTGTCAAAGTCGAATACGCGGAACGCGGGGGCGGCCCGGCGGCCGCCCCAGTTACTCAAATTGAGCGGTGCTCAGCGCACGCGTTTCCAGGTCTGGGTGCGGCACAGCAGCGGGGCGATGCAGCCCTTCACCGCCAGGGTGTCGTCGTCCAGCAGGGTCAGCGTGCCGGTCGAGGCGCCCTGTCCCGTCTCCGGGTCATAGAGCGGCCCGCCGGACCAGGAACGCGGTCCGCCGGAGAAGTTGGCCAGCACCGTCAGGTCCTTCAGCTTGCGGCTGCGCAGCTCGGCGTTGCGGTTGCGCACGTCCCGTTGCTCGGGATCGGCGCGCAGCGGGGCTGCGTCCTTCAGGCGGCCGCAGAAGCTTTCGCCGCAGCGCTCGATGGCGACGACGCCGTTTTCGGCCGAGGTGCGCCAGCGTCCGGCGAGGCCGGCGTCCTGGGCCAGGGCCGGCGCGGCGATCGCGCAGGCCGCCAAGGCCAGGGATGCGAACAGGCGGCTCATCCCGGCCCTCCCAGATAGGCGTTGCGCATGTCCGGCGGCACCCGCTGGTAGAGCGTCGGGCGCCGGATGCGAAGGCGCGCGCGCGCCGCTTCCAGCGGCTCGGCCATCAAGGCCACGTAGTCCTCACCCGGCAGCCAGGCGGCCTTGCCGCCGTTGCGCCAGGCCTGAAGCACCGCGCGTCCGCACGGTTGGCCGGTGCGCGCCCGCATGAACTGCACCGCGGCCCCGGCGGCGATCAGGCCGAAGCCTGTGCTGCGGGTCTGGGGCAGTGAGAACGCCACCACGCAGGCCTCGCCCAGGGCGTCGGTCTGGTAGCCGGTCAGCACGTGCCAGATGTCGTGCACGTCGCGGATGCGGCGGGCGTACCAGGCGCGCGGGTGCGCCGCCTCGATCTCGGTGTCGGCGACCTTGGCGCTCTCTTCGGCCAGGCCGTAGGCCGACAGGTTGCGGCTGTCGACGAAGGCCCGGTAGCCCGCGCCCACCGTCCCGTCGGCGAAGCCGTCCAGCCATTGCCGGTCCTGCAGGCGGTCGGACAGCTCGACCTGCTCATAGGCCTGGATCCCGCCTTCGGGCGTGTCCATCAGCCGCTGGTAGCCCCACTCGATCGAACGGCCCGCCAGGGCGTTCATGATCTCGAACACCTGCCGGGTGTCCTCCTTGTCGGCCACCAGCCTCCCGAAAGCGCGCATGGCGCGGACGGGTTGGATGCGGCGAGGCGCCGCATGGGAAGGCTGGCGATTCTGGCCGTGAACTGGGCGCAGTACGGGCGCTATGGGCGCAGCTTGCACTTGCGGTTCCCCTTGTTGAAGCCTAAGGAAAAAGCCTTATCTACATGAATGTCATTTACATCGATGTCAATTGAGAAAAGCGCAACCCGCCGTCGACGCCGCGTGCCCGAAGAAGCACGCCGCGAAGCGATCGCCTCCGCGCGCGCCCTGCTGCTGAAGGGCGGACCCGATGCCGTGACATTGTCGGCCGTGGCCGGCGAGATCGGCGTGACCCACGCCAACCTGATCCACCACTTCGGTTCGGCCGCCGGGCTGCAGTCGGCGCTGATGGGCTCGATGGTCTCCGACCTGACCCAGGCCCTGGACGAAGCCATCGCCCGGCTGAAGACCGATGACGGCGCGCCCCTTGAGCTGGTCAACGCCGTTTTCGACGCATTTGACACCGGTGGCGCGGGCCGCCTGGCCGCCTGGATCACCCTGTCGGGCGACCTGTCGCACCTCGAGCCCGTCCGCGCAGCGGTCCAGAACCTGGTCGAGGCCATCGCCGACAAGATGGGCGCCCAGGACGCCCAGGCCCGCGAGGGCGTCGGCGCGGCGGTGCTGTTCATCGCGCTCAGCGCCTTCGGCGAGGCGCTGATCGGCCCGCCGCTGCGCGACATGCTGAACCTGCCGGACGGCGCGGGCCGCCGCGTGGTGGCCAGCCTTCTGCCTCGCTTCCTCATCCCCAAGGCCCCGCAAGGCGCCGCTTCGGCTACGTAAGTCGACCTGGCCTCTTGCGAACGGTTCGCGCAGCGGCGACATTACGGCTGATTTTGGGAAACAAGGGGCGTCGGTGACCTCTGCCTTGGGCGCATGGACGGGACGATGGGTGGCGGCCGTGGCCGCCATGCTCGTCGCCGTGTTCGTCGTCCAGGGGCCGATGACCGGCCTCGACCGCGCCCTGCACGGCCCGCCCAGCGCCCTGGCCGCCCTCGACGAGGATCACGACCACATCTACCAGGGCCGCCTGACCTCGATCGACGTTCACTTCGACGCCTCGATCATCGCCGCCGACGGCCTGGGCGATGATCCGGTCGCGCCGCATCATCACCATCACCACCACGACACCCCCTCGGTGTTCGGCGCGCTCGACGACCTGCCGCGCCCGGCCGCCCGCCATGTCGACGACGGCCTCTGGGCGCTGGCCCAGCAACGGCTGACCGGCATCGGCGGCCCGCAGCAGGAACGCCCGCCCAAGGAAACCCTCGCACAGCTCGCCTGAAGCCGCGCGGCCGCCGCGCCGCGCTCTTTCGACCTGTTTCGAGGACATTTCATGCATTCCGCCATCCAAGGCCGCCGCGCGCGGTCCTGGCTGCTCGCCACGGCGCTCGCCCTGGCGACGCCCCTGGCCGCGCAGGCCAATCCCCTGACCCTGGCTCAGGCGCTCGAACGCGCCGCCGCCGCCGATCCGTCGCGCCCCGCCCTCGCCGCCCGGTTGTCGGCCGCCGAAGCCGGCGTGCGCCAGGCCGGCGTCAGGCCCAACCCCGTCGTCGGCGTCGACGTCGAGGACCTGGCCGGTTCGGGCCCCTACTCACTGGTCGATCGCGCCCAGGCCACGCTCTACTACGAGCAGACCCGCGAGCGCGGCGGCAAGCGCGCCGCTCGCGTGGCCCTGGCCAGGGGCGACATCGCCCTTTCCCGCCTGCGCGACGACGTCCGCGTGCTCGACCTGCTGCACGAGGCCGACCTGGCCTGGGTCGAGGCGGTGTTCGGAGAGGCCGAGACCGCCCTGGCCGCCGACCGCCTGGCCCTGGCCGAGCGCGCCCGCGGCGAGGTCTCGCGCCGGGTGAAGGCCGCCCGCGACCCGCTGTTCGCCGGCGCTCGCGCCGACGCCCTGGTCGCCGAGGCCCGCATCGCCCTGGCCCAGGCCCGCACCCGCGCCGCCGACGCCCGCCGCGCCCTGGCCGCCTACTGGGGCGGCGGCGAGATCGAGATCGACGCCGCCGCGCTGGAGGACCTGTCGGTCGCCGGCCGGGTCGCCGGTCCCGCCTCGCCCGTGGACCTGGCCCTGCTCGACGCCCAGCGTGATCTCGCTTCGGCCCGCGTCCGCGTCGAGGAGAGCAAGGCCGTGCAGGATCCGACCTGGCGCGCCGGCCTGCGCTACCTCAACGACGACGGGGCCGTGGCCGCCGTGGTCGGCGGCTCGATCCCGCTCGGCCGCCATGACACCAACCGCGGCGCAATCGACCAGGCTCGGGCCGAGCGCCAGGCCGCCGACCTGGATCTGGCCGGCGCGCGCAGCGTTCTGGAGCGACGCATCGCCGCCGCCCAGGCCTCCCTGGCCCAGAAGGCGGCCGAAGCCCGCCGCATCCAGGACGAGGTCGTGCCGGCCAACGCCCGCACGGTCGACCTCGTCCGCGACGGCTTCAACCGGGGCGGCTTCTCCTATCTCGACGTGCTGGAGGCCCAGAAGGCCCTGATCGAGGCCCGCAGCCGCCGCCTCGTGGTGCTGAAGGCCTTCCAGGTCGACCGCGCCCAGCTCGACCGCCTGACCGGCGCCCACGCGCGCCTGATCCCTGCTTCCGTTTCGGAGTCCGCCCGATGAGCCGCCGCTATATGCGCGTTTCCGCGCCCCTGGCCCTGGCGCTCGCCGGCGCCCTGACCCTGTCGGCCTGCGGCGACGCCCCGGCCAAGTCCGAGAACCACGCCGAAGCCGCCGAGACCCGCGGCCCCCACGGCGGCCGCATGCTCCGTGACGGCGACGTCTCGATCGAGATCACCATCTTCGAGGACGGGGTCGAGCCGGAGTTCCGCGTCTACGCCTACCGCAAGGACAGGCCGCTGGCGCCCAGCGAGGTCCAACTCACCGTGACCCTCACCCGTCTCGACGGCGAGGTGAACCGCTTTTCCTTCAAGCCCGAGGGCGACTACCTGCGCGGACAGGGCGTGGTGACAGAGCCGCATTCGTTCGACGTGGCCGTCGCGGCCGTCGTCGGCGGCAAGACCAGCAGCTGGCGCTACGAGTCCTACGAGGGCCGCACGACCATCTCCGCGCAGGCCGCCAAGGCCGGCGGCGTACGCACCGAAGTGGCCGGGCCCGCCCCGATCGCAGAGCTGGTCGACATGGCCGGCCGGGTCGAGATCACGCCGGAGGGCAAGGGCGAGGTCCGCGCCTGGTATCCGGGCCGGATCATGAGCCTTGCCGGCCAGCTGGGCCAAACCGTCCGCAAGGGCCAGGTCCTGGCGCGCGTGGAGTCCAGCGAGAGCCTGCAGACCTACTCGATCCCGGCCCCGATCGGCGGGGTTATCATCGAGAAGAACCTCAATGTCGGCGACGTGGCCATGGAGCGGCCGATCTTCGTGATCGCCGACCCCACCAAGTTGCACGCCGAGTTCTTCGTCTATCCGCGCGACGCCGAGAAGGTGCGCGTCGGCCAGCCGGTGCAGGTGCGCAGCCTGTCGGGCGACACGAAGCTCCAGGCCGAGGTCGAGGCGGTGCTGCCGACGGCCGACCTGGTCAGCCAGACCCTGCTGGCCCACGTCCACCTGCCCGGCGGCGCCGATAGCGCCTTCCGTCCCGGCATGGGCGTCGAGGGCTCGTTCCAGGTCGGCGCCCAGACCGCGCCGCTGGCCGTGCGCACCAAGGCCATCCAGCGCTTCCGCGACTTCCAGGTCGTCTTCGTCAAGGTGGGCGACGCCTACGAGGTGCGGATGCTGCAGATCGGCCGCCAGACGCCCGAATGGACCGAGGTGCTCTCGGGCCTCAAGCCCGGCGCCGAATACGTCGTCGACGGCGCCTTCCTGATCCGCGCGGACATCGAGAAGTCCGGCGCGAGCCACGATCACTGAGGGAGGCGAAGGTCATGCTCGAACATATCGTCGCCGCCGCGATCCGGCTGCGCTGGGTCGTGCTGGCGCTCGTCGCCGTCGCGATCGCCGTCGGGGTCTGGAGCTTCCAGCGCCTGCCCATCGACGCCACGCCCGACATCACCAACGTCCAGGTGCAGATCAACACCGAGGCGCCCGGCTTCTCGCCTCTGGAGTCCGAACAAAGGGTCACCTTCCCGGTCGAGACGGCCATCGCCGGCCTTCCGGGCCTGCAATACACCCGCTCGATCTCGCGCTACGGCCTTTCCCAGGTCACCGTCGTCTTCAAGGACGGAACCGACATCTACTTCGCCCGCCAGCTGGTCGGCGAGCGGCTGCAAAGCGCGCGCGGCCAGCTGCCGCCGGGCCTGACGCCGGAACTGGGCCCCATCTCCACGGGCCTGGGCGAGATCTTCATGTATACCGTGGAGGCCAAGCCCGGCGCCCGCCGTCCTGACGGCGAGGCCTGGGGCCCCGAGGACCTGCGCACCTTGCAGGACTGGGTGATCCGGCCCCAGCTGCGCAACATGCCCGGGGTCACCGAGGTCAACACCATCGGCGGCTTCGAGCGGCAGTACCACGTCACGCCCCTGCCCGAACGGCTGTCGGCCTACGGCCTGACCATGGGCGACGTCGTGGCGGCGCTGGAGCGCAACAACGCCAATGTCGGGGCCGGCTACCTGGAGCGCTACGGCGAGCAGGTGCTGGTGCGCGTGCCCGGACAGGCCTCGGGGATCGCCGACCTGTCGGCGGTCATCGTCGCCAGCCGCAACGGCGCGCCGATCCGCGTGGCCGACGTCGCCGACGTGGGTCTGGGCCAGGAGCTGCGCACCGGCGCGGCCACCGAGAACGGCCAGGAGGTGGTGCTGGGCACCGTCTTCATGCTGGTCGGCGAGAACAGCCGCACCGTGGCCCGCGCCGCCGCCGCCCGCCTGGAGGAGGCCGCCAAGGCCCTGCCGCCGGGCGTCACGGCCAAGCCGATCTACGACCGCACCGACCTCGTCGACCGCGCCATCGCCACCGTCGAGAAGAACCTGCTGGAAGGCGCCCTGCTGGTCATCGTCGTGCTGTTCCTGCTGCTGGGCAATATCCGCGCGGCCCTGATCACGGCGGCGGTCATCCCGCTGTCGATGCTGCTGACCATCACCGGCATGGTCCAGGCCGGCGTCTCGGGCAACCTGATGAGCCTGGGGGCGCTGGACTTCGGCCTGATCGTCGACGGCGCGGTGATCATCGTCGAGAACTGCCTGCGACGCCTGGGCGAAGCCCAGCATCGCGAAGGGCGCCTGCTGACCCGCGACGAGCGCTTTTCCCTCGTGGCTTCGGCTGCCGGCGAGGTGATCCGGCCTTCCCTGTTCGGGATCCTGATCATCACCCTGGTCTATGTGCCGATCTTCGCCCTCACGGGGGTGGAGGGAAAGATGTTCCACCCGATGGCCATCACCGTGGTCATCGCCCTGACGGCGGCCCTGGTGCTGTCCCTGACCTTCGTCCCCGCCGCCGTGGCCATGTTCGTCACCGGCAAGGTCGAGGAGAAGGAAAGCCGCATCATGGCCGGCGCCCGGCGCCTGTACGAGCCGGCCCTGGAGGCGGCCCTGCGCCTGCGGGTTCCGTTCGTGGCCGGCGCGGCGGTGCTGGTGGTCGTGGCCGCCTTCGCCGCCTCGCGCATGGGCTCGGAATTCGCGCCCAGCCTCGACGAGGGCGACATCGCCATGCACGCCATGCGCATCCCTGGCACCAGCCTCACCCAGGCCGTGGACATGCAGGCGGCGCTGGAGAAGCGGATCGCCCGCTTCCCCGAGGTCGAGCGGGTCGTGGCCAAGATCGGCACCGCCGAGGTCGCCACCGACCCGATGCCGCCCTCGGTGGCCGACACCTTCATCCTCCTGAAGGATCGCAAGGACTGGCCCGACCCGCGCAAGCCCCGCGCCAGGCTGGTGGCCGAACTGGAAGCGGCCGTCGCCGAGGTCCCAGGCAGCAACTACGAGTTCACCCAGCCGATCCAGATGCGGTTCAACGAACTGCTGTCGGGCGTGCGGGCCGACGTGGCCATCAAGGTTCACGGCGACGATCTCGAGCAACTTCGGGCGGTCGGCGAGAAGATCGGCGCGGTGGTCGAGGGCGTCTCCGGCGCCCAGGACGTCGGGGTCGAGCAGGTCACCGGCCTGCCCGTCCTGCAGATCACCCCCGACCGCGCCGCCCTGGCGCGCCTGGGGCTCAATGTCGACGACGTCCAGTCGGCGGTGGCCACCGCCATAGGCGGCACGGTCACCGGCCAGGTGTTCGAGGGCGACCGGCGGTTCGACGTGGTCGTGCGCCTGCCCGAGAGCGAGCGCGGCAAGGTCGACGACGTCGGCCGGCTGCGCATCCCGCTGCCGGGAAGCCTAGACCAGCCCCGCGGCTTCGTGCCCCTGCAGGACGTCGCCCGGATCGAGACCGTGATCGGCCCCAACCAGATCAGCCGCGAGGACGGCAAGCGCCGCGTCGTCGTCACCGCCAATGTCCGCGGTCGCGACCTGGGCTCGTTCGTCGACGAGGTGCGCGAGAAGGTCGGGGCGCAGGTCGAGGTCCCGCCCGGCTACTGGATCACCTATGGCGGCACGTTCGAGCAGCTGATCTCGGCGGCCAGGCGGCTTCAGCTGGTGGTTCCGGCCGCCCTGCTGCTGATCTTCGGCCTGCTCTACGCGCTGTTCCGCTCGGCCAAGGACGCCGCCATCGTCTTCTCCGGCGTGCCCCTGGCGCTGACCGGCGGGGTGCTGGCCCTGCTGCTGCGCGGCCTGCCGATGTCGATCTCGGCCGGGGTGGGCTTCATCGCCCTCTCGGGCGTGGCGGTGCTGAACGGCGTGGTGATGCTGAGCTTCATCCGCTCGCTGCGGCAGGACGGCATGGACCTTGACCAGGCCATCCGCGAGGGCGCCCTGGCGCGGCTGCGGCCGGTGCTGATGACGGCCCTGGTGGCCAGCCTCGGCTTCGTGCCCATGGCCTTCAACGTCGGGGCCGGCGCCGAGGTCCAGCGGCCGCTGGCCACCGTGGTCATCGGCGGCATCGTCTCGTCCACCCTGCTGACCCTTCTGGTGCTGCCGGCCCTCTACCGGCTCGCCCATCAGGTCAGACTGCGGCCTTAAGCCGCTGTTCAGGCGCGATTAATCTCGAAAAGCCGATCGTGAGGTCGTACCCGCTCCCGGATCCCGGTTCTCGCCTTCAAGGGCGTAAGCCGGGATCCGGGGGCTCCAGCTTTCGGAACCCGCGCCATGCTTCGCCGCAAACCCAAGAAGACGCCCTTTCCCGTGGCGGACGGCGACACCGTCGAGCTCGTCCTCCGCTGCGGCCACCGCGCCCGCGCCTCGGTGCTCGGCTCCAGCGGCGGCCTGATCGAACTGGCCTATCGCAAGGCCGACGACCGCTGCGGCCACGCCTATGTCGACGCCGCCACCCTGCAACCGGGCGAGAATGTCCGCTGGGCCTTCACGGCCCGTCCGCCGGCCTGACCAAACCCTCTCTCTTTGAGAGAGGGAGGGGCCCATGGCGGAGCCATGGGAGGGTGAGAGGTAACAAACTATCCGACAGGCTACGGGCCCGGATCACCTGCGCTCGACCGCCGCCTTCGTCGCCCAGACGATCACCGCCGTCGACAGCAACACCCCGCTCAGCAGCGCGCCCACCGCGAGAATGCCCGCCGGAGTGACACGAATCTCCGCGCGGTAGCGCAGAGGTCCGGCCTCGAATTCGGCGACGGCCGTCTCCGGGCTTTGATCGGCGGTCAGGTCGTAGGGCATGGCGGTCCAGCGGCTGGAAACGGCAAGGCCTTGCGACCTTAACGCGATCGACCGCCGGCGTCGCGCCCTTCCCCTTAGAACCGCCAGTTCAGCGCCGCGCCCCAGGTCAGCGGCTTGCCGGGGAAGCGCACCACGGTGTTGGCGTTGCTGCTGACCGCCGTCCAGTAATACTCGTCGGTCAGGTTGCGCCCCCACAGCGACAGCTCCCAGCCCTGGTCGGGCGACGAGATCCCGATGCTGCCGTTCAGCAGGCCATAGCTGTCGATGACAAACAGCGGATTGCCCTCCAGGTCGGCGCTCGACTTGTCTTGCCAGCGGCCATTCAGCGCCGCCTGCAACTTCAGGCCATTGGCCAGGTCGTGGTCGAACAGGGCCGTCAGGCCGCCCTGGAACTTCGGGCTGTATAAAAAGGGCCGTCCGTCGAAGTCCTGGGGCTGACCGGCGCCGTTGATGCCGGTGTAGCCCTGGACCTCGGTGTGCAGCCAGGTCGCCGAGGCGAGGAAGGTGAGAGACTTGGTCGCGCGCCAGGTGATGTCGCCGTCCAGGCCGCGGGCCATGCCCTCGGGGACGTTGGCCAGGCGCGACAGGGCCGTATAGATCGGGTCGGCGAACGACACGCTGAGCTGCTTGTCGGTGTAGTCGTAGTAGAAGACGCCCAGGTTGGCCTGCACCCGCCGATCGAACAGCGCCGCCTTTACGCCCACCTCGTAGGCCGTCAGCAGTTCCTGCCGCGCCGGGGCGTTCTGGGTCGAGATGTTGGCCGCGTTGATCGGCGTCGCCCCGGCCTTGGCCCCGCGCGAGATCGAACCGTAGACCAGCACGTCGTCCGACGCCCGCCAGTCAAGCGCCGCGCGCCAGGCGAAGTTGTCCTCGTCCAGGGTCGAGCGCACGAAGCCGAAGCTCGCCGTGGCCGGATCGAAGGTGTTGCACGAGCCCTGCGTGATCGGCGCCACCAGGCCGTAGACGCCGAAGAACAGCGCCCGGTTCACGACGTTGACGTTGGGCAGCATGTTGCCGTTGAAGTCGCGCGAACAGCCCACGTAATCCTGCTTGTCCTGGCTGTAGCGCAGGCCGACGGTGAGCTTCAGAGTTTCCGTCAACTGCCTGTCGGCGTTGGCGAAAAGGCTCCAGGTGTCGGTCTCGATATTGCCCACGTCCTCATAGGTGCGGAACGCCTGGCTCATCTGCAGCGCGGTATAGCCGCCGCTGTTGAAAGGCGTCGCCAGCAGGGTCGAGCCATAGAACCGGATCAGGCCGACATTGGCGTTCTGGCCCAGGATCGTGCGGTTCATGTCGAGGATCTCGTCGTGGGCGATATAGCCCCCGACCAGCCACGAGCCCTTTTCGGTGCGCCCCTCCAGCCGCAGCTCCTCGGCCGTGGACTCGATGTCGCCGTGCGCCTTCTGCACCAGGATCTCGTAGGGCGCGCCGCTCCAGTCGAACACCGCGTCGCGCCGCAGCTTGTTGTAGCTGGTCAGCGAGATCAGGCTGACGTCGTCGGAGAGGCGCCAGGCCAGCCGCAGCTTGGCGGCGTCGAAGCGGTCGTCCTCCTGCGCCGGATCGCTGATCCCCAGACCCGTGCCGACGTCAGCGCCGCGTACCGACAGCGGGGCCCAGTCGGCCTGGGTGGCCTTGGTCGGCCTGTTGGCGGCGATGTAGTTGACCAGGCCCGCGGCGTTGAACGGGCTGGCCGCCGTCGCGGGCGTGAAGCCGATGGCCTGGGCGGCCACCGTGTCGGACCGGTTGCGCCAGCCGGCGTAGGAGAAGTCGACGTCGACCCTCTCGCTGGGCTGGGCGGCCAGCGACAGCCGCCAGCCCTGGCGATCTACCTCGCCCAGCCGCTCGTCGCGGCTGTTGCTGACCTGCCAGCCCTTGCCGCTATGCTCGGCGCGGAAGGCGACCCGGGCCTGGACCTTGTCGCCCAGCGGACCGCTGAAATAGCCCTCGAGGTTGCGGGTCTTGTAGTTGCCAAGCTCGGCCGTCAGCCCGGCCTCGAACTCCTCGGTGGGCTTGTTGGTGACGAAGTCGACCAGGCCCGCCGTGGTGTTGCGGCCGTACAGCGTGCCCTGCGGACCTTTCAGCACCTCGACCCGCTCCAGGTCGAACATCGGGCCCGTGTTCATGAACGGATAGGCGTAGGCGACCTCGTCGACATAGGTGCCGACGGTCGAGGTGGCCGACAGGTTGATGGTGTTGAAGCCGATGCCGCGCAGCGTATAGGTCGGCACGCCCTGGTAGCTCTGGCTGACCGTGAAGCTGGGCGCGACGGTCGACAGGTCCTTGGGGTCGGTGACCCGCAGCTGCTGCAAGGCCTGGCCGCTGAAGGCCTGGATCGGCATGCCGATATCGTTGGCCGCTTCCTCGCGACGCTGGGCCGTGACGACGACCGTCTCGATGGCCAGGCTGTCCTTGTCGTCTTGCGCGGGCTTGGCCGCCGGGGCCTGGGCCCAGACGGGCGCGGCCATCGACAGGGCCATCGCCGACACCCCCAGCGTCAGCGCCAGGCGCAGTGGTCCTTGCATGCGAAACCTCCCTCCGGCCGCGCCTTCATTGGACGCTGGCTCTATCGGAGCGTGCGGGTCGCCCGCCCCTCTAACAAGCTATCGGAACTGATAGGGTCCCAAGCCGGTCACAGCCCCAGCACCAGCCTGGCGATGATGTCGCGCTGGATCTCGTTGGAGCCGCCGTAGATCGAGGCGGCGCGGTTGTTGAGATAGCGGGCCATGGTCGTGCGGCCGTGCTCGGGGCCGATCAGGGCCTCGTTCGAGCCCGCCTCGCGCGCGGCCGGCTGATGGACGGCGGCCCACGCCCCCAGATGCGCCACCGCCAGTTCGTCCTGCCGCTGCAAGGCCTCGGATCCCTGCGCCTTCAGGATCGACGAGGCTGGACCGGGATTGGCGCCGCTGGCGAAGGCGCTCAGCACCCGTCGCTCCGTGACGTCGATGGCTAGGGCCGCGATCTCGGCTTCGGCCAGGCGTCGCCGCTGGTCGGGATCGTCGGCCACGCCCGCTTCGCGCAGCCTGGAGAGGCCCGCCTCCAGCCCCGCAGCATAGCCCCCGCCCCGCTCGAACTCCAGCAGGTGCTTGGCCACCGTCCAGCCCTGGTTCTCCTCGCCCAGCCGGTCGGCCTTGGGCGTGCGGACCTCGTCGAAGAACACCTGGTTGACCTCGTGCTCGCCGGCCAGGGTCAGGATCGGATCGACGCGGATCCCCGGCCGGTCCATCTCGACCAGCAGGAAGGTGATGCCGGCCTGCGGCTTGCCCTCCGTGCTCGTGCGCACCAGGCAGAACATGTGCGTGGCCCAGTGGGCGTGGGTGGTCCAGATCTTCGAGCCGGTCAGCACATAGTCGTCGCCTTCGGGCGTCGCCTTCATCTGCAACGAAGCGAGATCCGACCCCGCCCCGGGCTCCGAATAGCCCTGGCACCAGTAGTCCTCGCCCGACAGGATTCTGGGCAGGTAGCGGGCCTTCTGCTCCGGCGTCCCGAACCGCATGATCGCCGGCGCCACCATCCGCAGGCCCATCGGCGCCAGGCCCGGCGCGCCGGCCCGCGCGCATTCGGCCTGGAAGACATGCCGCTGGATCTCGCTCCAGCCCGGGCCGCCGTGCTCGACCGGCCAGCTCGGCGCGACCCAGCCCCTGGCGTGCAGGATCCTCTGCCAGGCCAGGCTGTGCTCCTTGTCGCAGAACACGCTGGTCATCCGCCGCCCGGCCTCGCGCAGGCCCGGCGTCAGCTCGGCGTCCAGGAACGCCCGCACCTCGTCGCGAAAGGCCAGGTCTTCGGGCGACAGCTCCAGATCCACGCGCGCGCTCCATGCCAACGTCGGGGAAACTTGCGAAAGCCGGGGGGCGGTGCGCAAGCTATCGGAACCGATAGGGAAAGAGCGCCCGCATGACGGCGACGACGGGGGGGGATCGCGAGCGCCTGGCGCGGGTCATGGACCTGGCCCTGCACGTGCGTGACCTCGGCGCCGAGATCGGCCTGCCCTACGTCGCCGCCAGCGCCGACATCTCGAGCCCCGAACCGATGCTCGGCCCCGACGGGCTGCCGCTGGCCGAGACCACGTTCGAGTGGCTGGACGCGGGCCTGCGCTACTGGCGCGACCGGTCCTTCGCGCTGCGGGCCCCGTTCATCCTGGCCGCCCGCTACGCCGCCGAGCCGTTCTTCTACCATCAGGGCCGCTTCGCCAGCTGGAGGCCGCTGCCCAGGCTCGAGGCCATTCCGGTCGCCGAGGCGGCGCAGGACTTCGGCGTCGCCGCCGCCGTCATCGCGCCCGCCTACCTGACCGGCGGGGTGATCGGCGCGGTGGTCTGGGCCTCGGACGAGCCGCTGGCCGACCTGCCCGCGCTCTACGCCGCCCATGCCGACCGGCTGCACGGCGCGGCCCTGCGCCTGGTGTCGGCCTATCGCGACGGCCTGGCCGACGACGGCCCGCTGGCCCGCTTGACCAAGCGCGAGATCCAGTGCCTGAAATGGGCGGCGGCCGGAAAGACCGACGCCGACATCGGCCAGATCATCGGCATCTCCGGACCCACGGTCCGGTTCCACGTCCAGAACGCCGCCCTGAAGCTGCGCGTGGCCGGACGGGCCCAGGCGATCCATCGGGCCACGGGCCTGGGCTATCTGGGCTCCGCCGCATTCTGAGGCGCCGGCGCCCCGGATGATGCGCGGCAATGCTTTGTCACGAACGAGATGCACAGCCGCAAGGCGGCCTCTCCACCTTAAGACCTGTCAGAAGCGCCCGCCGAACGAGGGATCGGCCCGCGCTTCACAGGAGAAGACCATGAGCAAGACCCGCAATCGCCTGCTGGCCCTGACCGCCCTGGGCGGCCTGGCCATCGGCGGCGCGGCCGTCGCCGAAACCGTGAAGCTGCCTGCCAAGCAGGTCGCCCTCGGCGTCGATCACTTCCAGGCCAAGACCCAGGTCATCGACGATCAGCTCGACGTCGAGACGGTGGTCAGCACGCAGGCCGGTTTCCAGACCGGCAAGGGCCTGTTCCGCAACCCGTCGAACGACAACTACCTGCGCGCCGTCGTCGACAAGCGCACCGGCGCGACGCGTTACGAAGTCCGCCAGACCCTGATGTACCAGGGCTCGATGCGCGAGTACGACACCGTGGCCTACGAGACCGCCGCCTGGCCGGTCCAGGCCCAGGCGATCAAGATCCGCGACAACGCCGGCCGCTGCTTCCTGTTCGAGGCGCCGGAGCTGTGCACGGAAGAAGTCGCCTTCTCGGTCAGCGAGAGCGAGCTGCGCAAGGTCGCCGCCAAGCCGCAGGCCTGGGGCTTCAAGTTCAAGTCGCCCAAGGGTTACGAGCACCGCACGGCCATCACCCAGGCCGAGATCGTCGGCCTGCTGAACAGCGTCGACGCCTATCGCGCCACCCTTCCCGCCGTCCAGGCCCAGGCCGACACCGCCACCGGCGGCTGAGCCTCGCATCCCCGTATTCCGGAGTAGTTCCGTACCATGAAGTTCGTAGCTTTGATCGGCGTGGCCGCTGGCCTCGTCGCTTTCCCCGCCATGGCCGGTCCGGCCGGCCACGGCCTGACCTTCACCGAAGAAGTCGCCAAGAAGAATCTTCAGAAGCGCACCGTGAAGATCTCCGCCGCCGCCTCCTGCGCCGCCCCGGCCGCCGTCGAGCTCGCCAAGCGTGACGACGTCGCCGCCGCCAAGGCCAAGGAAGGCGTGGTCCGCGTCGTGTTCCACTCGGCCGACGCCGCCGCGGCCCAGGAAGGCGCCGTCCGCGCCGCCGTTTCCGATATCTGCCGCGCCGCCTAAGGCGTCCGGCATCCAAGACGGCCGCTTCGGCGGCCGGCCCTCGCGCGAGTCCTCTTCCCCCGAAGTGCGCGCGAGGGCATCCCTTTTTCAGAGAACGATGCAATCTGGCCTGGTATTGGCTTGAAGTCGGTGGAAAACAGCCGCTTTCTACCTTGCTCGCGGCCGCATCGTTCCTAGATAGCCCAGGCATATGGATAGCTCAGGTAACGGACTGAACGCTTTGCAGCGGGAGCTGGCCACGGCCCCCGTGGCCCCGACCGTGCTCATCGTCGAGGACGATCCGGCCCTGCGCACCCTGCTGATGCGCCTGCTGCGCGAGGAAGGCTTCCAGCCCCTCAGCGCCGCGCACGGCGGCGAGATGGCCCGCGTCCTGGAGACCAACACGGTCGACATCATCCTGCTCGACGTGATGATGCCGGGCAGCAACGGCTTCCAGCTGTGCCGCAGCCTGCGCAAGGAGAGCGACGTTCCGATCGTGATGCTCAGCGCGCGCGACGACGAGAGCGACCGCCTGATCGGCCTGGAGCTCGGCGCCGACGACTATATCGGCAAGCCCTTCAGCAAGAAGGAGCTGATCGCCCGAATCCGCGCCATCCTGCGCCGCACTCAAGGCGGGGCCCAGGCCAGCCAGCCGCGCGGCGCCCAGCAGATGGTGTTCGCCGGCTGGCAGCTCGATCCGGGCCGCCGCGAGCTGCTGTCGCCCGACGGCGCCTTCGTCGACCTGTCGGGCGCCGAGTTCGACCTGCTGCTGGCCTTCCTCTCCTCGCCCCAGCGGGTGATCGGCCGCGAGCGCCTGCTCGAGATGTCGCGGGCCCGCATCTCCGACGCCTCGGACCGCAGCATCGACGTGCTGGTCAGCCGTCTGCGCCGCAAGCTGGCCGTCAGCGGCCAGGCCGAGTCGCTGCTGCGCACCGTGCGCGGCATCGGCTACATCTTCACCGCCCAGGTGGAGCGGCGATGAAGCCTTTGCGGCTATGGCCGCAGCGTCTGGTCGGCCAGGTCACCCTGGTCCTGATGCTGGCCGTCGCCCTGGAATTCATCGGCAGCTCGATCCTGTTCGAGAACAGCCGCATCTACCCCAACCGCAACAACCAGGTTCAGCGCGCCGCCGAACAGCTGGTGACCGCCGAAGCCATCCTCGAGACCCGCCCCGAGCACGAGCGCATCGCCCGCGCGGCGGGTCTCTCCAGCCGCTCCAGCCAGTTGGAGTGGACACCCCTGCCCCATCTGGTCGACCGCGAGCGCTCGGCCGAGCGCAAGCTCAGGGACCAGTTCCGCGCCGCCGAGCCCAGCCTGGCCCGGCGCGAGCTGCGGATGAACGCCGAGATCGACCGCACCCTGCCGCGCGACACCCACCTGAAGGTGGCGCTGAAGATGCGCGACGGCACCTGGTTGACCATGAAGACCAAGATCCGGGCCGCCCCCTGGGCGGTGCTGCTCAGCAGCGTCGGCTCGGCCTTCATCCTGGGTCTGGGCGTCATCACCGCCGCGGCCCTCGTGCTGCGCAACCTCAGCCGTCCCCTGCGGGCGCTGGCCGAGGCCGCCGACAAGGTCGGCCAGGGCGCGCGCGTGCGGGTGGCCGAGACCGGCGCCGGCGACCTCAAGATGGTGGCCCAGGCCTTCAACGCCATGCAGGACCGCATCGCCGGCCTGCTGCAGACGCGCACCGAGGCCCTCGCCGCCGTCGGCCACGACCTGCGCACGCCGCTGGCCCGCCTGCGCCTGCGCGCCGGCTTCGTCTCCGAGACCTCGGCCCGCGAGGCGCTGGAGGCCGACGTCGACGAGATGACCGGCATGCTCGACTCGCTGCTGGCCTATCTGGGCGGCCAGGAGGATCCCGAGCCGCCGCGCCGCACCGACATCGCCGCCATCGCCATGACCCTGGTCGACGACGCCACCGACTCCGAGCGCATCGCCACCTATGACGGTCCCGAGCACCTGCCGGTGCGGGCCCGTCCGCTGTCGCTCAAGCGCGCCATCAGCAACATCGTCGAGAACGCTCTGCACTACGGCGGCGAGGCCGCCCTGACCCTCAGCCGCGAAGGCCGGATGGTCGTGCTGGCGGTCGAGGACAAGGGCCCCGGCATCCCCGAGGCCCAGCTGGCCCACGTGCTGGAACCCTTCCACCGCCTCGACAGCGCCCGCGCCCGCAACACCGGCGGCCTGGGCCTTGGCCTCACCATCGTCCAGCAGATCCTCAAGCGCGAGGACGGCGAACTGATCCTGCGCAACCGCCCGCAAGGCGGCCTCCGCGCCGAGATCCGCCTACCGGCGCTATAGAGAAGATCCCCCCCTCTGGGGGAGGCGGCCCGAGGGGCCGGAGGGGGGCCGCCGAAGGCGGTCTCAGCCCACCACGAGAAAGCCCCGTCTCGGAAACCCTTTGTCACAAAACCCGCTGCGTCGCAGCAAAGACGCCACCCCACCTTCCATGTTGCGTGGCGGTTCAGGCCGCGCGCGCCGCGGCGTCCGTTACCCCTTTCCCCGGACGCCGCGGCCATCGCATGGAGGTTCCTCTTGGAACAGTTTCTCGAACGCGCCGCCTTCTTCCGCGGCCAAGTCTTCCCGGCTCAAAGCGCGCTGTACGAGCGCCTGGCCAGCCACGGCCAGAGCCCCTCGGCCCTGATGATCTCGTGCGCCGACTCGCGCGTCGTGCCCGAGCTCATCACCCAAGCCAATCCCGGCGACCTGTTCGTCTGCCGCAACGCCGGCAACATCGTGCCGCCGTTCAGCCAAGCCAACGGCGGCGTCTCGTCGGCCGTGGAATACGCCGTCATGGCGCTGGGCGTGCGTGACATCGTCGTCTGCGGCCACTCCGACTGCGGCGCCATGAAGGCGTTCTCCAACCCGGCCGCCCTGGAAAAGATGCCGAACGTGGCCGCCTGGCTGCGCCACGCCCACGCCGCCCACAGCGTCGTCTGCAACGCCTATCACGGCCTGGACGAGCACGGCACGACCCGCGCCCTGTCGCTGGAAAACGTGGTGGTCCAGATCAATCATCTGCGCACCCACCCGTCGGTGGCCTCGGCCATCGCCCAGGGCAAGCTGACCCTGCACGGCTGGTTCTTCGAGATCGAGACCGGCCAGATCCAGGCCTATAACGGCGACACCGGCCAGTTCGAGCAGGTCTACGAAGGCCAGCCCCTGCCCGTCGCCCAACGTCCGGCCAAGCGCATGGTCGCCGCCGACCATCTGGGCATCGCGGCCGAATGAGCAACTCCGCCGTTTCCTCCCCGAACGGCGCGAAGTCCGGGTTCGGCGCGATCTTCTCGCGTGACCTGACGGCTTCCATCGTCGTCTTCCTCGTGGCGATGCCCCTCTGCATGGGCATCGCCGTCGCCTCTGGCGTTCCGGCCGAGCGCGGCCTGATCACCGGCATCATCGGCGGCATCGTCGTCGGCGCCCTCGCCGGCTCTCCCCTCCAGGTCAGCGGCCCCGCCGCCGGCCTGGCCGTCATCGTGTTCGAGATCGTGGCCAAGCACGGCCTGTCGACCCTCGGCCCGATCCTGGTGCTGGCCGGCCTGGTTCAGCTGGCCGCCGGCGCCTTGCGCATGGGCCAGTGGTTCCGGGCCATCTCGCCGGCCGTCGTGCACGGCATGCTCGCCGGCATCGGCGTCCTGATCGTCGCGGGCCAGTTCCACGTGCTGTTCGGCGACAAGCCGCGCGCCAACGGCCTGGACAACCTGCTGGCCATCCCGGGCGCCATCACCGGCCTGTCGGTGTCGACCTTCGGCGCCGCCGAAGCCGCCCTGCTGGTCGGCGTGGTCACCATCGGTTCGATCCTGCTCTGGGAGAAGATCCGTCCGGCCAAGCTGAAGCTGGTTCCCGGCGCCCTGCTGGGCGTGCTGGCCGGCACCTTCGTGGCCATGGGCTTCGGTCTCGACGTCCAGAAGATCGCCGTTCCGGAATCGATCGCCGGCGCCATCGCGATCCCGGGCATGGCCGACTTCGCCAAGCTCGCCGATCCGATGCTGATCCTCACCGCCGTGGCGGTGGCGTTCATCGCCTCGGCCGAGACCCTGCTGTCGGCGGCCGCCGTCGACCGCATGCACGATGGTCCGCGCACGAAGTACAACAAGGAGCTTGGCGCCCAGGGCGTCGGCAACCTGCTGTGCGGCCTGGTCGGCGCCCTGCCGATGACCGGCGTCATCGTGCGCAGCTCGGCCAACGTCCAGGCCGGCGCCGTCACCCGCGCCTCGGCGATCCTGCACGGCGTGTGGATCCTGGCCTTCGTCGCCCTGCTGCCCTTCGTCCTGCGTCAGGTCCCCAGCGCCGCCCTCGCCGGCGTGCTGGTGGTCACCGGCTGGAAGCTGGTCAGCCTGGACCACGTCCGTCACCTGTTCGCCCGCTACGGCCTGCTGCCGGCGCTGATCTGGGCCGCGACCTTCGTCATGGTCGTCGCCACCGACCTGCTGACCGGCGTGCTGGTGGGCCTGGCCCTGACCGTGGTCGAACTGCTGCCGAACCTGAAGCGCATGCGCCTCAAGATCGCCCAGCAGAACGTCGGCGAGAAGGAACAGGAAATCCGCCTCGAGGGCGCGGCGACCTTCGTGCAGCTGCCGAAGATCACCAAGGCCCTGGACGCGGCTCCCGACGGCGGCGTCGTCCGCCTCGACACCCGCGCCCTGACCGTGCTCGACCACACCACGACCGAGGTGCTGAGCGAGTGGGTCAAGAGCAAGGAGCGCACCGGCTCCAAGGTCGAGCTGCCCAACGCCTGCGTGTTCGGCGAACGGCTGCGGGCCGCCGGCGCCCACTGACCTCACCCAGTCGCCCCGGGGCCGAGTCCGCTCGGTCCCGGGGTTCTTTTTCGTTTGAAGACCGTCAGAGACTTTCGATGAACAAGGCCCAGGAACGCGCCGCCGACATGGCGGCTCAAGTGCTTTGCGCCTATCTCCAGAACAACGTCGTCTCGGCCGACGAACTGCCGGACCTCGCGGCCCGCACCTATGCGGCGCTGGAGGCGGTGTTCTCGACCCCGGCCGCCGAGCCGGTCGAGCGTCCCAACGCCGACGAGATCGCCGCCAGCGTCACCCAGGACGCCATCGTCAGCTTCGAGAACGGCCGCCGCTATCGCTCGCTGAAGCGCCATCTCAACAGCCTGGGCCTCACCGAGGAGGAGTATCGCTCCAAGTGGGGCCTGCCGGACGACTACCCGACGGTCGCGGCCAGCTTCTCGGACCTGCGGTCCAACGTCGCCCGCGCCAACCGTTTCGGCTCGCGTCGCTAGCGCCAAGGAAAAAGGCCCGCCGATCTGGCGGGCCTTCGTCATGTCTACCAGGCGCCGGTGTTGGGCATCGAGACCCAGGGCTCGGCCGGCTCCAGGTGACCGTCCTGCAGCAGCTCCACCGAGATGCCGTCGGGCGAGCGCACGAACGCCATGTGGCCGTCGCGCGGCGGGCGGTTGATGGTCACGCCCTGGTCGGCCAGGCGCTGGCAGGCCGCGTAGATGTCGTCGACCTGGTAGGCCAGGTGGCCGAAATTGCGGCCGCCCTGATAGTCCTCCGGGTCCCAGTTGAAGGTCAGCTCGACCAGCGGGGCCTTGCGTTCCTTGGCCTTGTCAGCGTCGCCCGGCGCGGCGAGGAACACCAGCGTGAACCGGCCCTTCTCGTTCTCCATCCGGTACATCTCCTGCAGGCCCAGGCCCTCGCAGTAGAAGCGCAGCGAAGCGTCGAGGTCCTTCACGCGGACCATGGTGTGCAGATAGCGCAAGGCGGCCTCCAGATGTTGCGAAGCGCCGATATAGCCCAACCCTTACTGCACCGCGACCTTGCCGCGCGTCTGGCGACGCCAGAGCGCCGCGTACTCGCCGTCGGCGGCCAGCAGCGCCGCGTGCGGCCCGCGCTCGACCACCTTGCCCCGGCGCAGCACCAGAATCTCGTCGGCGTCGGCGATGGTCGACAGCCGGTGGGCCACGACCAGGGTCGTGCGCCCTTCCCTGGCCTTGCGCAGCGTCGCCTGGATCGCCGCCTCGGTGCGGCTGTCCAGCGCGCTGGTGGCCTCGTCGAGGATCAGCACCCGCGGGTCGGCCAGCAGGGCCCGGGCGATGCCCACCCGCTGGCGCTCGCCGCCCGAAAGCTTCAAGCCCCGCTCGCCGACCTTGGTGGCCATGCCCTCGGGCAAGCTGCCGATGAAGTCGCCGAGCTCGGCCGCGCGGGCGGCGTCCCAGACCTCTTCCTCGGTCGCGTCCGGACGGCCGAAGGCGATGTTGGCGGCGATCGTGTCGTTGAACAGCGCAACGTCCTGCGGCACCAGCGCCACCGCCCGCCGCAGCGAGGCCTGCTTGAGGGCCTTCAGGTCATGGCCGTCCAGCGTCACCCGCCCCGCCTGCGGGTCGATCATCCGCAGAGCCAGGCGCACCAGCGTGGTCTTGCCGGCGCCCGACGGACCGACGATGGCGACGGTCTGGCCGGGCGCGGCGGTGAAGCTGACATCGCTCAGCCCGTCCGAGCGCGCGCCGTGGCGGAACGAGACGCTCTCGAAGGCCACGGCCCCGCCGCGCCGGTCGCCCGCCGGCGGCAGGTCGATCGCGTCTTCCGCGTCGGCGACGTCGGCGCCCTGACGGCGCAGCTCCATCATCGACTCCATGTCGATGAACGACTGGCGGATCTCGCGATAGGCGAAGCCGAGGAAGTTCAGCGGCTGATACAGGTTCACCAGGATCAGCACGACGGCGGTGATGTCGCCAGGACCGATGCGACCGTGGGCGGCTTCCGAGCCCGCCAGCACGGCCATCACGGCCAGGCCCACGCTCATGATCGCCGACTGCACGACATTGAGCAGCGACAGCGAGTTGGTCGCCTTGATCTGGGCCGCGCCATAGGTCGACAGCGCCCGCTCATAGGCGCCGACCGCGCGGTCCTCGGCCCCGAAGGTCTTGACCGTCTCGTAGTTCAGAAGGGCGTCGACGGCCCGCCCTGCGGCTTCCGCGTCGGCCTCGTTGAGCTCGCGCCGGTGGGCGATCCGCCAGTTGGAGATCGAGAAGGTCAGCACGCCGTAGATGAACACGGTGACGATCGCCGTCGCCGCGAACCGCCAGTCATAGGCGCGCGCCAGGACGGCGGCGGCCAGGATCAGCTCGACGATGGTCGGGGCGATGTTGAAGACCAGACCCCGGATCAGGAAATCCATGGCCCGCGCGCCCCGGTCGATCGTGCGCGACAGGGCTCCGGTGCGCTTGGTCTGGTGGAAATCGATCGACAGCGACAGGGCGTGGGCGAAGGTTTCGGTGGCCGCGCGGTTCTGCGCGGCCTGGGCGACGGGCGTGAACACCGCGTCGCGGGCCTGCGGCGCGGCGGCGGCGATGAAGCGCACGCCAGCCCAGCCCAGCGCCAGGGCGGCGAAGGATAGCGTCACCTGGGTCGCCGCGCCATGCCCGGCCGTCAACCGGTTCACGGCCGCGCCCAGCAGCAAAGGCGCGGCCACGCCGAGCGCCTTGCCGGCGAAGGTCAGGGCCAGGGCCGCCGCAAGGCGCCATGCCAGGCCGGGCGCGCGGGATCGCAGGACGAGGCGCAGAAGTTCGGCCAGCGCCGCCCATCCGGAGACCGGCTTGGCGGCTTCAGGAGCGGTTCGCGCGCTGTCGCGACCGGCCGAGGCGAAACCTCTCACCGGGCCTCTCCGAGCGCGTACAGCACCGTCGTTTGGACGCCGCCGCCCGGGGTCATCCAGTCGGCGCGCCAGGCGCCGTCAAGGCGCTCGGCATGCAGGGGACCCGCGCTCAGCGGACCCGGCGCGGAGACGGCGATCCTGACGAGGTCCTCGCCGCCCTCGCCGGCCACCTGCACGCCGTGCTCGCCATGAGACAGCGGCTGGGTCAGCGAGAAGCTGAAACGCCCTTGAGCGTCGACCTTGCCCTCGGCCTGCGAGACGCGGTCCACGCGGACGCCGAAGCCGGCCCCGGGTCGGCCTACGCCGGAGATCACCGCCCCGCCTTCCTGGTCGTAGTCGATGGCGAGGATCCGCAGGGAATCAGACGGGCCGGCCAGCGGTTCGGAGCCGCCGCCGGCCTTCAGCAGGGCGACGGCGCCCTCCGGTGTGATCAGCACATAGCCTTCGGCCTGGACGGTGCGTCCCTCGCGGGTCATCGACAGGCCGAACAGCCGAGGCTCGACCGCGCCGGGAAGAACCGCGCGCCACAGACCCGAGGCGTCGGCCTCGACGCTGATCGCCTCTCCGGTCGGCGCCCCCAGCCGGACCGAGGCGCCGGCCGTGGCCGACCCCGACAGCGCCACGCCGCCGCCCTGGGTCGCTGCGGTGACCACCTTGGGCGGCGCCAGATAGGCCGCTTCGGGGTCGCGGGCGGGCTGGGCGGCCGGCGCGGTGCGCCCCCAGTCCCGCCGTCCGTCCTCGCCGCAGGCCGCGAGGGTCGCAACGAGCGCCAGGGCCAACGGCCACGGCTTGAAAGCGGCCTTGCGAATCCCGATCATGCGCCTTCCAAATCCTGGGGCGGTCGCTAAGACCGAGGCCCGAAACGCCATGGCGCGCCCTTCCCGACGGGAGCCGCGCCTTTTCTTTTGTTGGAGTGGACGACGATGCCCGACCTGTCTAGCCGCCTGGGGTCGGTATGCGTCTACTGCGGCTCCTCGAACACGGCCGATCCGACCTATCTGGCGGCCGCCCACCAGATCGGCGGCGACTTCGCCCGCGCCGGCCTCAAGCTTGTCTACGGCGGCGGCGGCGTCGGCCTGATGGGCGCGGCGGCGCGCGGCGCGCATGAAGCCGGCGGCGCGGTGCTGGGCATCATCCCGGAGTTCCTGCGCGGTCGCGAAAAGCCGTTCGACGACGTCGAGACGGTGATCGTCACCTCGATGCACGAGCGCAAGATGCTGATGTTCGAGCGCTCCGACGCCTTCGTCGTGCTGCCCGGCGGCATCGGCACGCTCGAGGAGATCATCGAACTGCTGTCCTGGCGGCGGCTCGACCTGCATCGCAAGCCGATCGTGTTCCACAATCCGGACGGCTTCTGGGACCCGCTCTTCACCCTGCTCAAGCACACCATCGACCGCGGCCTGACCCCGCCCGCCCTGACCAGCGCCTGGGTGTCGGTCGAAACGGCCGAGGACGTCACTCCGGCCTTGCTGGCGTGGGGTTTGGACGTCAATCGCGATCGCGAGATCGACGTTCGGCGATTGACTTAGTTTTCAATAACAACGAACAATGTGATCAGCGTCCACTTATAATTAGGACGCGGGGATAGGAGATGTCCATGCGTATGCTTCTGCTCGGCGGTCTCGCCGCAGCTTCCCTCGTCAGCGTGGCTCATGCCGCGTCGTCGGAAGGCGCCATGCTCGTTCTGAAGGCGCCGCCGGCCAAGGCCGAACTGATCCTTGAAGGGGCCATGTGGCGCTGCACCGGCACGGTCTGCAAGGCGCCGGCCGTAAAGGCCCTGCCCGCCGTGCGCAGCTGCCGCAAGGTGGTCGCAGAGCTGGGAGCCGTGTCGGCCTTCACCTGGCGAGGCGAAGCGCTCGACGCCGCCGGCGTCGATGAGTGCAACACGGCCGCCAAGCCGTAAGCCCTCCTCGAAATCATGGAATTCAGCGCCATCCCGGCCCGTCCGGGATGGCGTTTTCTTTTGGGCGCTACTTCTGGTCCGAAGTCTTGGGCGGCTGCGACTGTTGCGGCGGCTTGGCGGCGCCGGGGCGAGGGCCGACCAGCAGTCCGCCCATCAGGGCGAAGGACAGCATGGCATGGCTCATCTTGGTTACATTCATGGCGGCGTCTCCTTGACCAGCCCGGAGCGACCGCTTGGCGACGCTCCACTTGTTACGGGACCGGGCTCCGCGACCGGTCCAGCCAGAAAGAGACGCGCGCGGCTTACAGGGACTCGCACCCTCCTAGTCGTCAGCGCGTCCAGGCAAGGATGCGCCGCGCCTGCCGCATGACAAGTAAAATATTCCGAACACGGATGAAGTCCGTGCCCTGACGATCGACTTGTAGAGCACCTGGAACGACCTTGCGGATACTATCCGCTCACGCACCAGTCAGTGCAGTGTCGCGCCGTCGCGCTCCGGTAGATCGGCGGTCGGGACCACATCCCCCTGGCCAGGCTTTCCGGCCGAGGCGATGATGTTGGCCGCGGCGCGCAGCATGACCGGCTCGACGCGCTCGGCCTCGCAGCCGACCAGTTCGGCCGCCAGCTCCGGCAGGTCGGCGCACAGGCGCAGCTGGCCCGCGATCCGTTGCAGGGCGAAGCTTTCCTCCAGGCCGGGATCGTTGGCCACGACGCCCACCAGCAGCGACAGCGCGGTCTCCAGCTTGTCGGCCCGCGCCTTGGCCTCGCGCGCCTGGTCCAGCAGCAAGCGCGCGCTGGAATCCATGGCCTCCAGCGTGTCGGCCAGTTTCTCCGGAGAGAGGCCCATCAGGATTTCGGGGCGGAGCATCGTGTTCACCGTGCAGTCCATCGAGTGTTCTGCTGCGTTGAACGGTCGCACCCCGGCGCGCTGGGCGGTCTAAAGTGGCGTCCCGACGAAAAAGGCCGCCCGCGTCGGCGTGACGCAGGCGGCCCTGGCTCGAAACCTCGGGCGCTCAGTGGACGGCTTACGCCGCCGCGCCGAACGACAGGCCCTCGTAGCGGCGCAGGTGGTGATCGACCGAGCCGAACAGGCCCTCGATGATCGTCCCGCGCTTGAAGTAGTGGCCGATGGCCAGCTCGTCGGTCATGCCCATGCCGCCGTGGATCTGGATGGCGTTCTGGCCGACGAACTTCAGGGCGCGGCCGATGCGCACCTTGGCCGCCGAGACGGCCTTGGCGCGCTCGGCGTCGCTTTCGTCGAGCTTGATGGTGGCCATGTAGGTCATCGACACCGACTGCTCGAGCTCGATGAACATGTCGACCATGCGGTGCTGCAGCACCTGGAAGTCGGCGATGGCGCGGCCGAACTGCTTGCGCTGCTTGGCGTAGTCCAGCGTGCCCTCGTGCAGCTTGCGCAGCACGCCCACGCCTTCGGCCAGGCTGGCGGCGGCGGCTTCGTCGAGCACCTTCTCGACGAGGGGCAGGCCGTTTCCTTCATGGCCGATCAGGGCGTCGGCCGGGATCGAGACGTTCTCGAAATAGACTTCCGAGGCCCGCCCACCGTCGACGGTGGGATAGTCGCGGGTGACCACGCCCGGCAGGTTCTTGTCGATCAGGAACACCGACACGCCCGCCGCCTCGCGCTGGCCGCCGCCGGTGCGGGCGGTGACGACGAGATGGCTGGCGAACGGCGCGCCGACCACCACGGCCTTGTGACCGTTGAGGATCCAGCCCGAGCCGTCCTTCCTGGCTGTCGTCTTCAGGTCGCTCCAGGTGTAGCGGCCCTGCGGCTCGGCATAGGCGAAGGCGATGGTGGTGGTCCCCGCGACGATGCCCTCGATGACCGAAGCGGCGCCGGCATAGCCCGAGTGCTTCATGAAGCCGCCGCCGATGACGACCGTGCCCAGATAGGGCTCGATGACCAGCGCTTTGCCGAACTCCTCCATGATGATCATGTTGTCGATCGCGCCGCCGCCCAGGCCGCCCAGTTCCTCGCTGAACGAGGCGCCCAGGATGCCCAGTTCCTCGGCGAAGGCCTGCCAGTAGTCGGCGCGCCAGCCGCTTTCGGAAGCGACGATCTTGCGGCGGGTCTCGAAGTCGTACTTGTCCTGCAGGAAGCTCGCGACCGTGTCGCGGACCATCGACTGCTCTTCGGTGAAGTTGAAGTCCATGAGGGCGGTTCCTCTTATGGTTCCCCTCCCCCTTGCGGGGAGGGGTTAGGGGTGGGGGTGTCAGCGCCGATCGTGGAAAGTACGCGCTGGACAGCCGAATGCGGGTCGTAGATCGCTAACTCGTTGGGGACTCTGATCACGGTGTAGCCCCTCGCCTCCAGCCAGGCTTGGCGTTCGGCGTCGCGGGCGGCCACCGCGTCCAGGGCGTGGATCCCGCCGTCCACCTCGACGATCAGCCGATGGTGATGACAGACGAAATCCACGATGTAGGGTCCGAAAGGCGCTTGGCGGCGAAAGTGAGATCCGGGGATCTCGGCATTCCTGAGCGCCTTCCAGAACAGCTTTTCCGCCAGTGTCGGCTCGCGGCGCATCCTGCGGGCTGATCGATCTGCTCGCTCGGATGTGTGCACCGGTCCTGGCGTTCGTGCTGACACCCCCACCCCCTGCCCCCTCCCCGCAAGGGGGAGGGGAATTCCGGTTGTTGTCAGAGGCCCAGCACCATCTTGGCGATGATGTTGCGCTGGATCTCGTTGGAGCCGCCGTAGATCGAGGTCTTGCGGACGTTGAAATAGGTCGGCGCGGCGCGGTGGGCGAAGTCGGGGCCGATCGGATGGGCGTTGTCGCCGTCCTTCGGAAAGCCGCGGAAGTAAGGCGCGCCGTAGTGGCCGGCCGCCTCCAGGGCCAGTTCGGTGATCCGCTGCTGGATCTCCGTGCCCTTGATCTTCAGGACGCTGGATTCCGGCCCCGGCCCCTTGCCCGCCGCCTCGCCGGCCAGGGTGCGCAGCTCGGTGTATTCCAGCGCGGCCAGGTCGATCTCCAGCTCGGCGATCTTGCGCTTGAACATCGGGTCGCGGATCAGGGCGTCGCCGTCATCCGAGAGTTCGGTCGAGGCGATCTGGCGGATGCGCTCGATGCCGCGCTTGGAGCGGGCGACGCCGGCGATGCCGGAACGCTCGTGCGCCAACAGGAACTTGGCGCAGGTCCAACCCTTGTTCTCTTCGTAGATGCGGTTCTCGACCGGCACCTTGACGTTCTCGAGCCAGACCTCGTTGACCTCGTGCTCGCCGCCCAGGGTGATGATCGGGCGCACGGTCACGCCCGGCGACTTCATGTCGACCAGCAGGAACGAGATGCCTTCCTGGATCTTGGCGTTCGGATCGGTGCGCACCAGGCAGAAGATCCAGTCGCCGTGCTGGGCCAGCGTGGTCCAGGTCTTCTGGCCGTTGACCAGGTAGTATTCCTTGCCATCGTCGCCGGTGAAGCGTTCGGCCTTGGCCTTCAGGCTGGCCAGGTCCGAGCCGGCGCCCGGTTCGCTATAGCCCTGCGACCACCAGATCTCGCCCGACAGGGTCGGCGGCAGGAAGCGTTCCTTCTGCTCGGGCGTGCCGAAGGTGTAGATCACCGGGCCGACCATGTTGATGCCGAACGGCAGGATCGGCACGCAGTCGGCTCGGGCGGTCTCTTCCGACCAGATGTAGCGCTGCACCGAGGTCCAGCCCGGGCCGCCGTACTTCTCCGGCCAGGCGGGGGCGACCCAGCCCTTCTGGGCCAAGGTGCGGTGCCAGGAGAGGAAGTCCTCCTTGGACATCTCCTCGCCCTCTTCCTGGCGCTCGCGCAGGCCTTCCGGATAGTTCTGCGCGATGAAGGCGCGAACCTCGTCGCGGAAGGCCAGGTCTTCGGGCGAAAAATCGAGGTTCATTGCGCGCTCCCGAACAGGCCGGCTGAGCCGGCGTCTTGTTGTTTCGGGAGGATGATAGGGGTCGAACGAGCGTTTGGAAAGATGACGCGAAGGTCAACGTAAACGTCGTTCACCCATCACGGTCAGCGGACCTCGCAGGCCAGGCGCACCAGGGCCAGGGCCGACACCCCGCCGACGCCCTCCTCGTCCTCGATTTCCAGCGAGACCAGCGGCGTCTTGCCCAGCGCCGCCAGGAGGCGGGCATGGCCGTGGCCGCCGACGTGGGCGGCCACGGCGTGGGCGATTAGGTCGGGGTCGATCGCATGCAGCACGGCCGCGGCGGCGGTCGCCGCGTAGCCGTCCAGCAGGACGGGGATCTTCTGGACCCGGGCGGCGATGATCGCACCGGCCACGGCCGCCGTTTCGCGGCCGCCCAGCTGGCGCAGCACTTCCAGCGGATCGGAGAGATCGCTCTCGCCACGCGCGCGCTCCACCGCCGCGGCGACGTCGGCGGCGACTTCACCGGCCGCCCAGTCGACGGCCTCGCCGCCGAACAGCGCCAGGGCGATGGCGGCCGCGTCACGATGGGCTTCGGCGGCGATGACGCCGGGAATCAGCAGGTCGGGCTGCTTGGCCAGGGCCTCCATGCCGAAGGCCATGGTGGCGGCGCATTCCTTCTCGCTCATCGAGGCCTTCTGGCGTGCGTCGGGCGTCGGACGGTCGATGGCCAGGTCGAAGGCTTCGAGGCCCGCGCCCTGCGAGCCGGCCATGCGGCTGACCGTGGCGCCGCCGGCGGCGATGGTCTCCAGGCGATCACGGGCGTAGCCGCGCGGGCCGATGCCCTGACGGGCGCCGGCGTACAGCGCCACGACCGGCCGGTTGACCGAAGGCGGCGTGCGACCGGTCCAGGCTGTGAGCCAGGCCGAGATTTCGGCAAGGCGGCCGCCATCGGCCGGCGGTACGAAAACGCCCAGCGCCGGAAGGTCGGCGGCCAGGCGGCGGATGTCGGCGAAGGGCGAGGCGGCGGCGGAAGCGTTCATGGCCGCCGACTTAAGCCAGTCCGCGCCCGATGCAAGCGCATAGGGCGCGGAACATGGCTCAAGAGGCTACGGATCAGCTGGCGGCCAGATCCTTGCAGGCCCCGTCGCGCTCCTGGATCAGGCTCGCCTTGGCGGCTTCGTCCGCCTTGGAGGCGGCGCGCTTGGCGTCGGAGCGCGCGTTGTCGGCGCGGTCCGAGGTGAAGACGTGGCGGCCCGGGCGCTGGTCCTTGATGAACTGCTTCAGGGCGGCCGGATCGGCTTCGCCGAGGGCCTTGGCCTCGGTCAGGCCCAGGCAGCGGTTGGCCTGGATGAACTGGGCGTCGGTGACGCGCTCGGCGGCCAGGGCCGGAGCGGCGACGGCGGCGATCGAAGCGGCGGCGAACAGAATGGTGGCGATACGCATGGTTGGTCCCTCTTGATTGAAAATCTGGGCGCAGAGCCGCATCGCGCCTGGCGACTTGCGCCCGACGCCGCGGATGGCGACATTCGGTCATGGCTTCAGAAAACCGCCCGCCCCGCCCCATCGTCACGCCCTGCGTCAAGGTGTGCGCCGTGGATGGTGCGTCCGGCTTCTGCCTAGGTTGCCGGCGGACCCTGCAGGAGATCGCCGGCTGGTCGCGCTACAGCGACGAGGAGCGGGCTGAAATCATGGCCGCCCTGCCCCATCGCCCCGATCCGATGGAAAGCCTGATGGCCGCCCGGTCGGGTGCGCGTAACTGATTGGTCTTCAGGTTCTCGAGAGCATTTGCTGGCTTTGCATCTAAGTTCTCCCCGAAGCGTCTGTCTGACGAAGATGAAGATGACGATCCCGGCCTGATCTTTGAAGTTAAATCCAGTCCATGAACTTTATTACATGTCGCCCCACCAACGTTACACCGAGTTAATTGGCAAAAAGCGCAGCAGTTTGTTAACCAAGTAAATTCGCGCCCCCATTCACCGCTTGCAAACGTCTTTCCGGCTAATGTCCCGGACAAGGGTCGTAGAAACGACCGAAAAGCCTGCAAGGCGGGGTGTCTTCGATGTTCAAGTTCACGGCGATCGCGATTGTCGGTGCGCTGTCGGCGGTGGGCGCGGCAAAGGCCGTGACCTCGCTGGACAGCACGTTCCGCCAATCGCCCCAGACCATGCCCGCCACTGCGGCCGCCGCGACGCTCGGCGACGCCGGCGCCGCGCAACTGACCAAGGGTCCCGACGGCCATTTCTGGGCCGAGGCCAAGGTCGACGGCCGCGCCGTTCGCTTCCTCGTCGACACTGGCGCCACCGCCGTCTCGCTCAGCAAGGCCGACGCCCAGCGCCTGGGCATCGACGTGACCAAGCTGAACTACGAGTACGACGTCGTCACCGCCGATGGCCGCACCCGCGCCGCCTCGGTGAAGCTGGGCAGCGTGGCGATCGCCGGCGCCAAGGTCGCCAATGTCGACGCCCTGGTCATCGAGAGCGGCCTGGAGACCTCGCTGCTGGGCATGAGCTACCTGGGCCGACTGTCGCGCTTCGAGGCCACCCCGCGGTCGCTGATCCTGCACCCCTGAGATCGGCTGGGCGCATGATCGCCCGGAATTCTTGCACGATCCTGCGAGACAAGGCGCGTGCGCATGGGCGCCGGCGCCGGTTTGCGCTAACCTAGGGTCATGCTCATCACTTCAGCGCCGGCCCAGGCTGGCTGCCCTCGCCATCCCGCTCTGGCCGAGGCGATTGAACGATCCGTCGCGACCGACGGCGTTCACCCGACCGCGATCGGCGGCATGTGGCTGGCCCGGATGTCGGAGCCGAGCCCGCCGGTCCATGGCGTGCACGAGGCCGCCGTCTGCATCATCGCCCAGGGCCGCAAGCAGGTGATGCTGGGCGAGGAGGTCTATGCCTACGACCACGCCCGGTTCCTCGTGGTGTCGGTGGACGTGCCCGTCGTCGGCCAGGTGATCGAGGCCAGCGCCGACGCCCCCTACCTTTGCGTGCGGCTCGACATCGATCCCCGCCGGCTGAACGAACTGATCCTCGAGATCGACCCAGGCCCGGTCCGCAACGCGCCCGCGCCCAGCCTGGCCCTCAGCGCGACCACGCCCGAACTGTTCGACGCCGTCGTGCGCCTGGTGCGGCTGCTGGAGACGCCGGGCGACATCCCCGTGCTGGCGCCGCTGATCCAGCGCGAGATCCTCTATCGACTGCTGCGCACCGACCAGGGGCCGCGCCTGCGCCAGATCGCCGCCTGTGAAAGCCGCCTGGGACAGGTCTCACGCGCCATTCACTGGCTGAAGATCAACTACCAGCGTCCGTTCCGCATGGAGACCCTGGCGGCCGAGGCGCGGATGAGCCCGTCGGCGCTGCACCAGCACTTCAAGGCGATCACGGCGATGAGCCCGCTGCAGTATCAGAAGCAGCTGCGCCTGCAGGAGGCGCGCCGACTGATCCTGGCCCAGGGCCTGGACGCCGCGACGGCCGGCCACAACGTCGGCTACGACAGCCCCTCGCAGTTCAGCCGCGAATACAGCCGGCTGTTCGGGGCCCCGCCGCTGCGTGACGCCACGCGGCTGCGCACCCGGCCCGAGCTCGTCAGGACTGCGTGACCGCGCCTTCCGGCGCGACGCCGGCGGCGGCGTCGTAGGCCGCTTGATCGAGGATGCCTTCCTGCTTGGCCACCAGAGTCGGCACCAGGGCCTGGCCGGCGACGTTCACGGCCGTGCGGCCCATGTCGAGGATCGGGTCGATGGCCAGCAGCAGGCCAGCGCCCTCGAGCGGCAGGCCCAGGGTCGACAGGGTCAGGGTCAGCATCACCGTGGCGCCGGTCAGCCCGGCCGTGGCGGCCGAGCCCAGCACCGAGACGGCGACGATCAGCGCGTAGTCGGTCAGGCCCAGCGGCAGGTGGTAGAACTGGGCGATGAAGATCGCCGACAGGGCTGGATAGATGGCCGCGCAACCGTCCATCTTGGTGGTCGCCCCTAGCGGCACGGCGAAGGCGGCATAGGCGCGCGGAACGCCCAGGCCCGCCTCGGTGACGGTCTCGGTCACCGGCAGGGTGCCGATCGACGAGCGCGACACGAAGGCCAGCTGGATGGCCGGCCAGGCGCTGGCGAAGAACTTCAGCGGGTTCAGGCCGTGGGCCGTCAGCAGGATCGGGTAGACGACGAACAGCACCAGCGCCAGGCCCAGATAGATCGCGCCGGTGAAGGCGCCCAGCTGGCCCAGCGTGGTCCAGCCGTACTGCGCCACAGCGTTGCCCAGCAGGCCGACCGTGCCGATCGGCGTCAGGCGGATCACCCAGCTCAGCACCTTGCGCACCACGGCCAGGGCCGAGGCGTTGAAGGCCAGGAAACCCTCGCCGGCCGGACCGACCCGCAGGGCGGCGATGCCGGCCGCCAGGGCGATGACCAGAATCTGCAGCACGTTGAACGACAGCGAGGTGCTGGCGCCGGCCTCGCCGACCTTGGTCGAGGCGTTGAGGCCCAGGATGTTGGATGGCACCAGGCCCGTCAGGAAGTCGAGCCACGAGCCGTTGGTGCGCGGCGCCGCGGCGGCCGCCGCGTCGAGGGCGGCATGGGCGCCCGGCTGCAGGGTGACGCCCAGGGTGATGCCGATGGCCACGGCGATCAGCGCGGTGATCGCGAACCACAGCAGGGTCTTCCAGACCAGTCGCGCGGCGTTCTGCAGTTCGCGCAGGTTGGCGATGCTGGCGACGATGGCGGTGAAGACCAGCGGCGGCACCAGCACGCGCAGCAGCTGGATGAAGATCGAGCCGATCTGGTGCAGGGTTTCGGCCAGGGCATGGCCGGCCTGCCCCTCCTCGACGCCCAGGCGGCGGGCCAGCAGGCCCAGTGCGAGGCCGACGACCATGCCGACCAGAACCTGGACGCCGAAGCCGCTGATGAAGCGGCTGGAAGGGGCTGTCGCCTGGGCCATGGGTCGTTCCTGCTCACATTCGGCGGTGATCAGTCGCCGTTCAACTCACGAAACACGCAAAGCCCGGCGACGACACGCGCCACCAAGCTTCGAAACTGGAAATTCCTGCTCGCGCATATGAGGGCGGCGGTCGAACCAGTTTTTGTGCGATCCGGCGCCAGCCAAACTGAAAGCTCCACTACTCCGGTCGGAATTAGGGGCGGCGGCGTGTCACATGGTAAACGCGCCGGGGGCTCCCTAGGGTGGCCTCACCCCCTGCCCCATCTCGACTTTCCGGAGCCGCCATGAGTCTCTCCTTCCTGTTCGGCGCGATCATCGGGTCCGGCCTGTTCATCCTGCTCGGTCGCGGCCCGGTGGAAAAGCTGCTGGCGGTGATCCAGGAGCGCGTCGGCAAGCGCTGAGAAGTTCCAAGCGACGCCGGCTGCTATTCGCCGCCGATACACGCGATCGTGTCGGAACGAAGTCTTGCGAAGCGCCTTTCTTCTGCATCGGACGCGCCAAGGCGCGCCAGGAAATGTTCAGGAGGCGCTCATGTCCATTCTCGCCTGGATCGTTCTGGGTCTCGTGGCAGGCTTCATCGCCAGCAAGCTCGTTAGCCGCACCGGCGGCAGCCTGCTCGTCGATCTGGTGCTCGGCATCGTCGGCGCTCTGGTCGGCGGTTTCGTGTTCAACCAGTTCGGCGCCTCGGGCGTATCGGGCTTCAACCTCTACAGCCTGCTGGTGGCCACGGTCGGCGCGGTGGTCGTGCTGGCCATCTATCACCTGCTGGCCGGCCGTCGCGCATTGTAGCGATACGCCGATCCCGAACAGGAACAACGCCTTCGGCCTCCGGGCCGGAGGCGTTTTCTTTTGTGGCGGCTAGCGGAATGTCTACCGGTGTCATACTCCTGGCGAAAACAGGTCGGGAGGATTACGCATGGCTCACTACAGTCTGGTCGGGCGATTGGCCCTGGCCGCCACGGCCCTGACAGCCCTGGTCGGCGCAGCGCCGCTGCGGCTGACGGTGGCGTCCCAGGGCAAGGCCGATCACCACTCCCTTCAAGCCGCCATCGACGCCCTGCCCGACACCGGCGGCGAGATCGCCATCGCGCCGGGAACCTACCGCGAGAAGCTGTCCATTCCCCGCAACGGCGTGCGGCTGGTCGGCAAGGGCAAGCGGCCGCAGGACGTGGTGCTGGTCTATGGCGACGCCTCGGCCACGGTCGGCGGCACGCTGAAATCCTCGTCGGTGACGGTGTCGGGCGATGATTTCCTGGCCCGCAACCTGACCATCCAGAATGACTATCACCTCAACAACAGCCAGCCCTCGCAGGCCGTGGCCCTGGCGCTGATGGGCGACCGGGCCCAGCTCTACAAGGTGCGCCTGCTGGGCGCTCAGGACACGCTCTACGCCGCCAGCCGCAAGGGCAAGCCGCCGAGCCGGCAATACTTCCGCGACTGCTACATCGAGGGCCACGTCGACTTCATCTTCGGCGACAGCAAGGCCGTCTTCGACCGCTGCACCATCCACGGCGTCGCCAACGCCACGGTGATGATCACCGCCCAGAGCAAGAACGCGCCCGAGCAGGACAGCGGCTACGTCTTCGACCGCTGCACGATCACCGCCGACCCGAAGGTGGGCGAGCTGTGGCTGGGCCGCGCCTGGCGGCCCTACGCCACGGTGGTCTTCCTCAGGACCAGGATCGACGCCGACCTCCAGCCCAAGGGCTGGCGGGAATGGACCCCGGGCAAGACCGACACCTTCAAGACCGCCTACTACGCCGAGTACGCCTCGACCGGGCGCGGAGCCGATCCGGCGGCCCGCGAGCCCAGCGCCCACGCCCTGGACGCGAAAACGGCGGAGCGCTGGGCGCCCCGCCGCTTTCTTTCTGGGCCGGACGGTTGGACGCCCGGCCGGTTCTAGAGCCGGCTATTCCGCCGGAGCCGTCGCCAGCTCGTCCTGGACGAACAATGCCGGCGCCGGCTTGCGGGCCGACCAGCCGAAGACGGCGATGACCAGGTAGCAGACGGCCGGCAGCAGGAAGGCCAGGCCCAGGCCGTAGTGGTCGCCCAGCCAGCCGGTGGCCGGCGGGATCAGCGCGCCGCCGACGATGGCCATGCACAGCAGGCCCGAAGCCTGCGGCGTGCGGTGGCCCATCCCCTCGATGCCGAGGGTGAAGATGGTCGGGAACATGATCGAGTTGAAGAAGCCGATGGCGATCAGGGCGTAGCCGGCCTGGGGGCCGACGCTGAAGGCCGAGACCAGGATCAGCACGATGGCGGCCAGCGAGGCGACGGTCAGCACCTTGCCGGGCGAGACCTTGGCCAGGATGAAGCTGCCGAAGAAGCGGCCGATGGTGGCGCCGCCCCAGTACCAGGCGACCATGCTGCCGGCCTTGGCCAGCGTCAGGCCCAGGGTGTCGGACTGGGTCAGATAGGTGGTCATGTAGGTGCCGATGGCCACCTCGGCGCCGACATAGACGAAGATGCACAGCACGGCGAAGGCCAAGCGCGGATACTTCAGCATGCCCAGCATCTCGCCGACGCCGACGGCCTTTTCGGCGCGCGGGGCGGCGGGGTTCTTGCGCAGCAGCCAGAACAGCACCGCCAGGGCCAGAAGCACGCCGGCGATGATCAGGTAGGGCGTCTGCACGGCCTGGGCCTGGGTGTGACGCACGACCGCCAGCTGGGCGGCGGTCAGGGTCGCCGGATCCGGGGCCTTCTCGATGTGGCTGAGGATCAGGGCCGCGCCGACGAACGGCGCCAGGAAGGTGCCGACCGAATTGAGGAACTGGGCGAAGGTCAGGCGGGCCGAGGCGGTCTCGCTCTTGCCCAGGATGGCGACCAGCGGGTTGGCGGCCACCTGCAGGATGGTGATGCCCGAGGCCAGCACGAAGAGCGCGGCCAGGAAGCCCTCGTAGACGCCGGCGTTGGCGGCCGGGGCGAACATCAGGCAGCCGACCATCATGATCAGCAGGCCGACCACGACGGTGCGCAGATAGCCGACCTTGGCCAGCAGGAAGCTCGCCGGCAGCGAGACGACGGCATAGCCGATGAAGAAGGCGAACTGGGTCAGGCCGGTCTCGAAGTTGCTCAGCGAGAACAGCGATTTCAGCGCCGGGGCCACGAGGTCGACCAGGCAGGTCGAGAAGCCCCAGGCGAAGAAAAGAAGAATCACGAAGGGCAGCAGCGCCTGCCCTTTTCCGCTCGCGCCGCCGCTTGCCGGCGCCGAGCCGCCCATGCCTGCCATCTCTGTTTCACTCCCCTGTCCGTCTTTCGCGGGACGGCGTAGTCACCCCGAACGTGACAACGTTGTCAACCTTCAAGCCCGTTCCCTCCCCATTGAGACCGGTATCAGCGGGAAGCACTCCCTGTGGGGGAGTGATCGCGTGAGCGATCGGCGGGGGGTTAGCGCAGGCGCATCATTTTCCCTAAGGGCCGGAGGCGCGATCCTTCTCCCTGGAGGGAGAAGGCGGCCTGCGAAGCTGGTCGGATGAGGGGTTGGGGACGGTCAACGGCGTGCCGGCATGCCGGTTGGCGGCGTAATCCCTCACCCTCCCAGGCTATCGCCTGGGGCCCTCCCTCTCCCCTCCGGGAGAGGGGTGGGGCGTGACCGGCCGGCGCCTAGGAAGCTGAGCCCCCTTCGGCCCTCCGGGCCACCTCCCCCAGAGGAGGAGGATCTTGGGAACTCAAGCCGCGATCCGGCTCGGGGCGACAACGCGGCTCAGGACCGAGGCGGCGGCCGAGAGGCCGGTGCGGATGGACTGGTCCTCGGCGCTGTCGCCGTGGGCGCCGGCGCGGCCGGCCAGGTGCAGGCCGGCGAAGTGCAGGCGCAGGTCCAGGCCGATCATCTTCAGGTGCTCGTCGCAGGCCTCGTCGTGGATCGGGTGGACCTTGCGCTGACGCACCACCTGGGCGTCGCGGACAGAGCCGGCGGCGACGAGGCCGAGGCGCCGGGCCTCGGCCGAGGCCTGGGCGATCAGGGTCTCGTCGTCGGCGGTCCAGAGAGCATCGCCCTCGAAGCAGTAGTAGTCGAGCGCCAGGGCCTCGCCCTCAAGCGCCCGGGCGCGGGCGGCCTTGATCGAGGCGCCGTGGATCTCGGCCAGGGCGGGCGTGCGACGACGGCCGGGCGCGGCGGTGAAGGCGACCGTCACCTGGTCGCGGTACATCAGCTCGCAGGCGTGGAAGAGGCTGATCGGCGTGGGGGTCAGGGCGCCCATCAACTCGCGCAGGGGCATGGTCGAGATCACCTGGTCGGCGGTGAAGATCTCCTCGCCGCCGTCGGGGGCCTTGGTGGACACCGTCCAGACCCCGCTGCTCCAGTCGCGCCGCAGGCCGTCGACCTGGCGTTCCAGGCGGATCTCGCCGCCGGCCTGGGCGACAGCCTCGGCGCAGGCCTTCCAGAGCTGGCCCGTGCCCTGGCGAGGCCGCATCCCGGCCTCGGACCGGAAGCTGGGGCAGGCCGGCTGGGCCGGGGTTTCCTCGGGACGCAGGGCCCAGAGCTTCTCGGCATAGGCGCTGAGGCGGCGGGCGACGCGGCGGCCGAAGCGCCGGGTCAGCCATTCGCCCAGGGTCTTGGAACTGGCGATAGGGCGCAGCTTGGCGCTGATCAGGGCGCCCAGCGCCGCGCCGGGCTGGCCGCGACGCGCGCGCCCCTCGCCTTCCAGGCGCATGGCGCCGGGGGCGATTTCCAGCTCGTCGGGCAACAGCGCCGTCCAGAACGCGCGGATGGCCGGATCGGCCGAGGACAGCCGGCGCCCCGATACGTCGAGGCGGAAGCCGTCGAACGAAAGCGTGCGGGCCGCGCCGCCGACGTAAGCCTGGGCTTCCAGCACCGTCACGGTACGGCCGGCGCGGGCCAGGGCGTGAGCCGCCGACAGCCCGGCGGGCCCAGCCCCGATCACCAGCGTCTCGACGTGTTCGCCCATGTTCCCGCTCCCCGAATTCAGGCTTCGAGGATCGGCGGACAAGGTTAAGAACATCGTTCAGATTTGGCGCTCCCAAGGCCAAAGCGCAGCCTTGGGACGCTATGTCGCGGGCTGGTTTCGGCTAGGGTCTGGACTCAATTGCCCGGGAGAGAAAGGCCTTTAAGATCGATACCCCACCGATCATCATCCCGGAAAGCGCGAAGCGCTTATCCGGGCCCCAGGGGCCGGCGCACTGCCGGTGGCCCCTGGGTCACGGCTCTGCGGCCCGCTACGCGGACCTCCGGCCGGGATGACGACCCTTGTAGCCAAGACAATTGAGTACGGACCCTAGGCCAGCTGGTCGCCGACCGGCAGGCTGCGAATGCGCTTGCCCGTCGCCGCGAAGATGGCGTTGCACAGCGCCGCCGGCGCGGGCGGCAAGACCGGCTCGCCCAGGCCCGTTGGACGGTTGTCGCTGAGCAGGTAATGCACCTCGATCGGCGGGGTCTCGCTCATCCGCAGCAGCGGGAAGTCGCCGAAATTGCTCTCTACCGCCGCGCCGTTCTCGAAGGTGATCTTCTGGCGCAGCGTGCTGCCGATGGCGTCGAGGATCGAGCCCTGCACCTGGTGGTCGGCGCCGGTGGGGTTGATGATCTGGCGGCCGACGTCGGCGGCGACCCACACCTTGTGGACCTTGACCTCGCCCTTGGCGACCGAGACCTCCATGACCACGGCCACATAGCCCAGATGGCTGAAGTGGCAGGCCACGCCCAGCCCCCTGCCCTTGGGCAGCTTGCGGCCCCAGCCGGACTTCTCGGCCACAAGGTCGAGCACCCCGCGCATGCGGCCGGTGTGGAAGCTGTCGTTCTGGCCTTCCGGCCCGATCAGGCGCGGCTCGCCCAGCAGCTTGCGGCGGAACTCGACCGGATCGGTCTTGGCGGCCAAGGCCACTTCGTCGGTGAAAGACTGGATGACGAAGCCGAAGGCGTTGTTGCCCGGCGCCCGCAGCGGTCCGGTGGGAATGCCCAGGGGCATCACCGAGACCTCGTGCTGGTAGTTGGCCACGGCCCCGGCCGGGAACTGGGTGGAGTTCATGCCGCCCGATCGCACGAAGGTCTCGCCCTCGCCGAAGCTGACGAAGTGGTCGCGCCAGGCGACGAGATCGCCCTTGGCGTCGAGGCCGGCGGTGAAGTTGTGCCAGCCGCCTGGGCGGTAGAAGTCGTGCTGGATGTCGTCCTCGCGGGTCCAGATCAGCTGGACCGGAGCGTCGACCTTGCTGGCGATGAAGGCGGCCTCGACCATGTAGTCGTTGATCAGTCGCCGGCCGAACCCGCCGCCGCAGCGGATCAGGTGGATCGTGACGTTCTCGGGCGGCACGTTCAGGGTCTTGGCGACCAGGGCGCGGCCGGGCTCGGGGTTCTGGGTCGGGGCCCAGATCTCGACCTTGCCGTCCTTGACCCGCGCGGTGCAGTTCTGCGGCTCCAGCGGCGCGTGGGCGATGAAGGGATAGTCGTAAGACGCGCTGACGACCTTGGCCGCGCCCTTCAGGGCGGCGGCGACGTCGCCGTCGGCGCGGGCCACGCGCTGGGGCCCGGCCTTGGCGAACTCGGCGGCCCTGGCGGCCAGGGAGGCGGTGCTCTGGGCGCTGGTCGGATGCTCGGCCCAGGTCGCGTCGAGAGCGTTGCGGCCCCGGCGGGCCGCCCACCAGCTGTCGGCGACCACGGCGACGCCGGGCAACAGGCCGTCCAGCGCCGTCCCGCCCTCGACCACGAAGGCGTCGCGCACGCCCTTGACCGCCTTGGCGGCGGCCAGGTCGGCGCTCGCGACCTTGGCGGCGAAGGTCGGGGCCTTGAGGAAGGTGGCGTAGACCATCCCCGGCAGGCGCACGTCGATGCCGAACAGCGGCTTGCCGGTAACGATGGCGTCGGTGTCGGTCTGGACGTGGCTCTTGCCGATGATGCGGAAGGCCTTGGGATCCTTCAGAACCAGGGCCTTGGGATCGGGCGGGGCGATGGCGGCGGCGGCCTGCGCCAGTTCGCCATAGGCCAGCTTGCGGCCGCTGGCGGCATGGACGACATGGCCCGGCTCGGTGGTCAGTTCGGCGGCCGGAATGTTGAGCTTCGCGGCGGCGGCCTGGATCAGCATCCAGCGGCCGGCGGCGCCGACCCGGCGCATGCCGTCCCACTCCAGCGTGGTGGCCATCGAGCCTCCGGCGACCTGGCGACCATAGACCTTGGTGTCGGCCAGGGCCTGCTCGACAATCACGTCTTCCCAGGCGACGTCGAGCTCCTCGGCGATGATCATCGGCAGGGCCGTGCGCATGCCCTGCCCCACTTCCGGGATCTTGGAGGCGATGGTCGCCTTGCCGTCGGGCGAGACCTTCAGATAGGCGCTAAGCGTGGCCGGACCGGCGGCCTGGGCCTCGCCCTCTAGGTTGAACGACAGCATCAGGCCGCCGCCGGCGGCGGTGGAGGCGGCCAGGAACAGGCGGCGCGAGAGGACGGGCGCGTTCATGGCCTCAAGCCTCCGCCTGGCCGGAGGCCGACTTGATGGCCTTGCGGATCCGCGGATAGGTCGCGCAGCGGCAGAGGTTTCCATCCATCGCTTCGTCGATCTGGGCGTCCGTCGGCTTGGGCGTGGCGGCCAGCAGGGCCGTGGCCGACATGATCTGGCCGGCCTGGCAGTAGCCGCACTGGGGCACGTCGAGGCTTTTCCAGGCCTCCTGCACCCGGGCGCCGACCGGATTGGCGGCGATCCCCTCGATGGTGGTCACCGCCTTGGCCCCTACCCGCGAGACGGGCGTCACGCAGGCCCGCACCGGAACGCCGTCCAGATGCACCGTGCAGGCGCCGCACTGGGCGACGCCGCAGCCGTACTTGGTTCCGACGAGGTCGAGCAGGTCGCGCAGCACCCACAGCAGGGGCGTGCTGGGCTCGGTGTCGACCGTGTGGGGCGATCCGTTGACCGTCAGGGTGTAGGCCATGCGAGCGACTCCGAAGGTGGAGCGTCATCTTGCCGCAACCTTCGCAACCTGCCGAGCGCCATGCGCCGTGGCCGGGACCTGAGCAGCGATTTGTCACAAAAGTTTCACGCAGGGCTTGAACGCCCGCCGCTTCCGTGGTTCCGGTCCGCCCAATGCGCGGATGCTCCCGATACGGACGTCCGCGTTTTTCGTTCCGCCGCTTCGAACAGAGGATGAAGCGACATGCTGGGTTTGTTCCGGGCGATCATGCCCAAGGAAGACCGGTTCTTCGATCTTTTCGCCCAGCACGCCGCGACGCTGGTGGCCGGCTCCAAGGCGCTCAGCGACCTGATGAGCGGCGCCGACAGCATCGAGGCGGCCACCGCGCGGGTGAACCAGCACGAGGAAGAGGCCGACGAGGTCACCCGCCAGGTGATGCAGGCCGTCCGCCGCAGCTTCATCACGCCCTTCGACCGTAGCGACATCCAGGACCTGACGACGTCGCTCGACGACGCCATCGACCAGATGCGCAAGACCGCCAAGGTGGTCAGCCTGTTCGAGGTCACCACCTTCGAGCCCCAGATGAAGGCGATGGCGCAGATCATCGTCCAGGCCGCCGACCTGACGGCCGAGGCCGTCTCGCTGCTGCCCAAGATGCGCCACAACGCCCAGCGCCTTTCCGACCTGGCCGTGAAGATCACCCAGATCGAGGAACAGGCCGACCAGATGTACGACGTCGGTCGCAAGGAGCTGTTCCTGGCCCACCGCGACAAGGACCCGATGGCCTTCATCGTCGGCATCGACATCTACAGCCACCTGGAAAAGGTCGTCGACCGCTTCGAGGACGTGGCCAACCGCATCAGCGGCATCGTCGTCGAGCAGGTCTAAAGAGCCCGCGCCGTGGATCCCACGTTCCTCATCCTGGTGTTCCTGGTGGTCGTCGCCCTGGCGTTCGACTTCCTGAACGGGCTGCACGACGCGGCCAACTCGATCGCCACGATCGTCTCCACCCGCGTGCTGTCGGCGCGCTGGGCGGTGATCTGGGCGGCCTTCTTCAACTTCATCGCCTTCCTGTTCTTCGGCCTGCACGTGGCCAAGATGGTCGGCTCTGGCATCGTCGACCCGCACATCATCAGCGATCGGCTGATCTTCGCGGCCCTGATGGGCGCGATCAGCTGGAACCTGCTGACCTGGTGGCTGGGCATCCCCTCCTCCAGCTCGCACGCCCTGATCGGCGGCCTGGTCGGCGCGGCCATCGCCAAGGTCGGCGGCCTCGGCGCCATCCAATGGGCGGGCCTTGGCAAGACCGCGGCCGGCATCGTGGTGTCGCCGACGGTGGGCTTCGTGCTGGCGCTCGTCCTGGTGCTGATCGTCTCATGGACGTTCCTGAAGAGCTCGCCGTTCTTCGCCGACCGGGTGTTCCGCAAGCTCCAGTTCGTCTCGGCCGCGCTCTACAGCCTGGGCCACGGCGGCAACGACGCCCAGAAGACCATGGGCATCATCGCCGCATTGCTGTTCGCCCACGGCGCCACCGACCAGCCCGGCCACATCCCGTTCTGGGTGGTGATCGCCTGCCAGGCGGCCATGGGCTTCGGCACGCTGTTCGGCGGCTGGCGGATCGTCCACACCATGGGCAGCAAGATCACCCGCCTGACCCCGATGCAGGGCTTCTGCGCGGAAACCGGCGGCGCGATCACCTTGTTCCTGGCGACGCATATCGGCGTTCCGGTATCGACGACTCACACGATCACTGGCGCTATTGTCGGCGTCGGCGCTTCGCGTCGGGTCTCGGCGGTGCGCTGGGGCGTGGCCAAGAACATCGTCGTCGCCTGGGTGATCACCCTCCCGGCGGCGGCGCTGACCGCGGCGGTGTTCTACTATCTCGGGTTCTGGATGCGGTGACGGACGGGACGGTCAAGCAGACCGGCGGGGCCAAGGGCGGCGGCAAGCGCCGCCAGGTCGCCGCCCTGCCCTGGCGCGGCGAAGGGGCCGCGCTGGAGCTTCTGCTCGTCTCGTCGCGCGAGACGCGCCGCTGGGTGATCCCCAAGGGCTGGCCGATGAAGGACCGGCTCGACCATCAGGCCGCCGCCCAGGAAGCCTACGAGGAGGCCGGCCTCGACGGCGTTATCGTCGAGACCCCCTTCGGCGAATACGAGTACCTCAAGCGCCTGAAGAGCGGCGCCGGCCGCCTGGTCAAGGTCGACGTCTTCCCGATGAAGGTCACCGGCGAACACGCCATCTGGCCCGAGAAGGGCCAGCGGACCCTCAAGTGGATGACCCCGGTGGAGGCGGCGCTGGCCGTGCAGGAGCCGCAACTGCGCGACCTGATCGCCCGCTTCGCCGGCGTCGGCCTGCCGCAAGAGGAACGACCCGAGCCCACGCCCGCCCCGACGCCCGTGCGGGTCGCGCTGCAGCGCCTGCGCCGCCGCGTGACGGTGCTGTGGGGCCGCGCCGGCCGCCGGGGCTGAACCCTCTCGACAAACGCTCGCCCGGAACGTAATGTTCTCATTATGTTCACGTGAGGCGAGCGTATGCAGCTGTCCCTCTGTCTTGCCCGGTCGCCGCTGGAAGACGTGCGCGACGTGTTGCTCGCCGCCTTCGGGCCGCAGCGCCCCAAGGCGCGGATGGACCCCATCTCGCAGCTGGTGAAGTCGTCGATCAGCCATCGTACGCTGGACGCCGTCTCATGGGCGGCGTTCCTGCGGCTGCAGGGCGCGTTCCGCACCTGGGAAGACCTGGCGCGCGCCGAGGCGCCGGACGTGCTGGCCCTGATCTCCGAGGTCACCCACGCCGAGGACAAGGCACGCCGCCTGCCGATCGCCCTGCGCATGGTCCAGGACCGCATCGGCTGGCTGTCGCTCAGCCACCTGCGCAACCTCACCGTCGAGCAGGCCCGGCACGAGCTGCGCGCCCTGCCAGGCGTCGGCCAGAAGGTCGCCGCCAGCGTCCTCAACTTCAGCACCCTGGCCATGCGCGACCTGGTCGTCGACAGCCACGTGCACCGCACGGCCCAGCGGCTCGGCCTCGTGGGACCGGGCGATCCGACCCACAGCTACCACGCCCTGATGGACCTGGCGCCCGACGCCTGGACGGCGGACGACCTCTTCGAGCTGCACTGCCTGATGAAGCATGGCCTGGGCCAGCTGGTCTGCCCGCACGACGCACCGAAATGCGGAGCCTGCCCGCTGAAGGCGCAATGCCGCCGCGTGGGCGTCGAGGGCGCGACCGTGCTGGCCTGGAAGCCGCGCGCCTGAGGCGATAAGCACGGCCCATGACCGAGCCCGCCGCCATCGCCACGCCCGACGCCGCCATGATGAGCGCACCCACGGCCCTGGCGCGGTTCCTGGAGACGGCGGATGCATCGCTGCTCGACGGCGTGTTTTCGGCCGGCGAGGTGACGATCCTGGAGAACTTCGCGCCGCATGTGTTCCAGGGTCAGGAAGGTCTCGCCCTGTGGCGGGCGATCATGACGGTGCATGTCGGCGCGATCGGCGAGCTGAAGCATGAGTTCGGGGCGCCGCAGGACTTCGGCCTGACGGGTGAGACCATGCACTTCACCCTGCCGACCCGTTGGACCGGGCTGCGGGACGGCCGGCGCTTCACCGAGCTGGGCGGCTGGACGTTCGTGCAGGTGCGCGAGGCCGGCGCCTGGCGGATCCGGTCCTACGGCTGGGCGGTCGTCAGCTTCGAGTGGCTGGACCAGACGGACCCCTAGCCCGCCAGCTGCGTGAAGGTCTTCGTGCCGATCGGATAGCGTCGCCAGGCGCCGTAGTCGAAGTGCCACCACTCTTCGGGATAGACCTCGAAGCCCTGGCCGACCATGGCCTCGCGCAGTATCCCCCGCAGGGCGCGCTGCCTGGCCGTGCCGCCGGCGAAGTCGGCATAGGAACGGGTCGACATCTCGTCGTAGCGGCTGGGCATGTCGACGATTGCGCCGGTCGCAAGGTCGTGCAGCGTCAGGTCAACGGCGCAGCCCCGGTTGTGGCGCGAGCCCTTGGCCGGATCGGCGACGAAGACGCGGCTGGCCGGCGGGGTGGCCTCCCAGAACATCCAGGTGACGAACCAGGGGCGATAGGCGTCATGGACCGTCAGGCCATAGCCTCGCGCCGCCAGCGCCTTGGCCGCCCGGCCGACAGCTTGCGCGGCCGGGCGCTGCAACCAGGCGGCTGGGCGCTCATAGAGCTTCAGCCCCATGAAGTTGTCGCGGCCGGCATAGCGGATGTCGAACCGGATGGTCGGATCGATCGTGGCCAGGTCGACGAGATCCGGCGGCAGGAAGTCGCCCGCCTCGGTCGGCGGCGTCGCGGCCAGGGCGCGCTCGCGCAGGGCCTTGGGATCGGTCCGGACGGCGCGGCGGATGGCGGCCTGCACCTCGGCCCCGAAATCGCGGCGCGGCAGGAAGGCCCCGTCCAGGCGGACGCCTTTCGCCGTGACCACGAGCTCGCCGCCGCCTTCGACGGCGTAGCGTTCGTCGGCGAGCGGCGAAAGCCGCCGGGCCGGTCCGCCATGGGCGAAGACCGCCAGGGCGCCCTCGTCGGTCTCGAAGACCGTGATCGGCGTCTCGGGCGCGCCGTACTGGGCGACGAGGGCCAGATCGGCGGCGGCCAGCGCCGCGCCGGGCGCCAGACCGGAGGCCAGCATGCCGGCGGCGACGGTTCGACGGGTCTGCCGCATCGTCGCCGCCCCTCGCCTACTTCATGGTCGGGATGACGAAGGCGCTGTCCTCGACGTCGCCTTCTGGCCAGCGGGCCGTGACCGTCTTGACCTTGGTGTAGAACTTCACGCCCTCGACGCCGTGCTGATTGGTGTCGCCGAACGCGCTGCGTTTCCAGCCGCCGAAGGTGTGGTAGGCCACCGGCACCGGGATCGGCACGTTGATCCCAACCATGCCGACATTGACGCGGGCGGCGAACTCGCGGGCGGCGCGGCCGTTGCGGGTGAAGATGGCTACGCCGTTGCCGTACTGGTGCTCGGACGGCAGGGCGATCGCTTCCTCGAAGCTCTCGGCGCGGACCATCTGAAGAACCGGGCCGAAGATCTCTTCCTGGTAGGTCTTCATGCCCTTCTTGACGCCGTCGAACAGCGACGGGCCGATGAAGAAGCCCTTCTCGAAGCCTTGCAGGTGGAAGTCGCGGCCGTCGACCACCAGTTCGGCGCCCTCGTCGACGCCGATCTGGATGTAGTCGGCGATCTTGGCGCGGTGCTGGGCGCTGACCACGGGGCCGTAGTGGGCGGCCGTGTCGGTGGAGATGCCGACCTTCAGGGTGTCGATCTCGGCCACCAGGCGCTCGCGCAGCTCGTCGGCGGTCTTCTTGCCGACCGGGACGACGACCGGCAGGGCCATGCAGCGCTCGCCGGCAGAGCCGAAGGCCGCCCCCGACAGGTCCTTGACCACCTGGTCGAGGTCGGCGTCGGGCAGGACCAGGCCATGGTTCTTGGCGCCGCCCATGGCCTGGACGCGCTTACCGTGGGCCGTGCCGGTCTGGTAGACGTAATGGGCGATGTCGGAGCTGCCCACGAAGCTGACGGCGCGGATCAGCGGATGGGTCAGGATGGCGTCGACGGCGCTCTTGTCGCCATGGATCACGTTGAGCACGCCTTCGGGCGCGCCGGCCTCCATCATCAGCTCGGCCAGCTTGACCGGAACCGTCGGATCCTTTTCCGACGGCTTGAGGATGAACGTGTTGCCGACCGCGATGGCGATGCCGAACATCCACATCGGGATCATGGCGGGGAAGTTGAACGGGGTGATGCCGGCGCAGACCCCCAGCGGCTGGCGCATCGAATAGACGTCGATGCCGGGGCCGGCGCCCTCGGTATATTCCCCCTTCAGGATGTGAGGGATTCCGCAGGCGAATTCAATGACTTCCAGGCCGCGTTGAATGTCGCCTTTGCTGTCGGCGATGACCTTGCCGTGCTCGGATGACAGGATCTCGGCAAGGCTCGCCATGTCGCGCTCGATCAGGCGCTTGAACTCGAACATCACCCGGGCGCGGCGCTGCGGGTTGGTGGCCGCCCAGCCGAGCTGGGCCTTGGCGGCGGCCTGGACGGCGGCGTCGATCTCGCCGTCGGTGGCGAACTGGACGCGGGCCTGCACCTCGCCGATGTTGGGATTGAAGACGTCGCCGAAGCGCCCCGAGGCGCCGTTGAAGGCTTGGCCGTTCACGAAATGGGCGATGTCTCGCATGATGCGCTCCCTAACGCTGTTTTTCGGCGTCATTAGCATCCGAGAAACGGCGCGTATCGTGGAAAATCTATCCTCGGACCCCTCCGGGCTCCAGGTTCAGACATTTAGCGCGCGCCCGGGCGGGTTAGCCGCCTACACCTAACCCCGGCGCGCTTTGCCTCACTCGGCGTCCACGTGCACCCGGCGGAACCGGCCCTGCAGGTAGACCAGCGGCTCGTGGTCGGGGTCGTAGCGCAGCTTGACCACTCGCCCGACATAGACCCGGTGGTCGCCGGCGTCGAAGACGTGGTGGGTCTCGCATTCGAAATTGGCCATGCAGCCGGGCAGGATCGGCACGCCGGTGCGCCAGGTCTCGGTCTCGACGCCGGCGAAGCGGTCGGTGTCCTTCTGCACGAACTGGCGGGCCAGGGCCTGGTGGTCGGCGTGCAGCACGTTGACGGCGAAGCGGCCGGCCGCATCGAGCGCCGGCAGGCTGGACGACTTCAGGTCGACGCAGACCAAAGCGAGCGGCGGATCCAGCGACACCGAGGTGAAGGAATTGGCCGTCAGGCCGACGCGACGGCCGTCCTGCCCCAACGTCGTGACGACGGTGACCCCCGTGGTGAAGCACCCGAAAGCATTGCGCAGGGCGCGGGCGTCGTGCGCGCCGCCCTCCCCCAGTTCGATCGTGACCGCCTGACTCATCGGCGTAAGGAGTGAGGCAATCCGGCCGCGCGGGCAAGCGCCGCGGCGAAGCTTGGCCTCACGCGGACGTTAATGAAGTTTCTGCTTACTTAGGCCGCAGGCGGCGCCTCGACCAGAACCCCGGGCTTTGCCGCGTCCAGGCCGAAGGTCACCGGCAGGTGGCGCACGTGCGGGGTCTGAAGGTTCAGGGCCTTGGCGCCGCGGGCGACGGCCAGCTTGCCCAGGGCCGTGGGGCCGAAACCGGCCTGGACCTTGGGACTGGCGCCGAGGCGGCGGCGCAGCACGCCGTTGGCGTAGATGACGTTGGCGCGCATCAGGGCCGGCGGGGTCATGAACTCGATCGAGATCGAGACATTGAGCATCGGGCCGTTCTCGATCCGGTGCGGGGCGTTCTGCTTCCAGGTGACCATGGTCCCGGGGGTCAGCTCGACGGCCTGGGCGCCGGCGTCCCAGGCCGGGTCGAAGGCGAACTGCTCGGCGGTCTCGCGCAGCACGATCTTCTCCAGCGCCAGATCGCCGACGTAAGGGTCGGCCACCGGATAGACCCAGACCTTCTTGACGCCGCGGACCTGCCACAGCGACACCAGCGGCACGTCGAGATGGTAGAACACCTGGGCGTTGGCGCTGCTGATCAGCATGCCGAGGTCACGCTTGAAGGTCTTCAGGCCCGGAACCTGCGCCTCCTTCTCGGCGAAGATCTCGTCGCAGAGGGCGGCGTATTCGGGGACGTGGTCGTTGGTGTGGCGCAGATTCAACCAGATGCGGCCGGCCTTGGCGGCCTCCAGCAGTTGGTCGCCCGACAGGTTTCCCGCCGAGCCCTTGCGCCAGGTGGTCCAGGCCTTGGGGTCCTCGCCCATGGTGAAGACGCCCAGGAGTTCGCGCGGATAGCGGTCGAGCAGGCGCGCCAGGCCCTCGTCGTCGAACATCGGCCGCTCATGCAGGCCGTGCTGGAAGATCAGGTTTTCCTTGCCGAAGGCCTTGGCCTTCTCGGGGGTCCAGTCGTGGATGATGGTCATGACGCCAGCCTCACGCCGAGTGTCCGTAGAAATGGATCTTGAAGGGACCCCACCAGAGGGTCTTGCCCAGGCCCCGCGCGGCGCGGTCCAGCCATTCGGCCCGGTCACCGGCGCGGGTCAGCCACTTGAAGCCGGCCACGGCCCCGAACAGCGCGGCCTGGACGACGCCGACGGCCATCCAGCGGGCCACGCCCGCCCGGTCCGGCGGCACGGCGGCGGCGCAGTGGGCCGAGGGGCCCTGGCCGTAGGCGAAGGCGCGGCGGATCGTGTAGTCGAGGGTCAGGCGATCGGGCACGGGGTCTTCCCACACCCAGGCGGCCGGCTCCCAGGCGAAGACCGCGCCGGCGGCCCGCATGTGGCCGAACAGCATGTCGTCCTCGCCGCCGATATGATTGCGCTCGGCCGCGAACGGCGCGACCGGGTCGGGCAGGCTCGAGCGCTTCAGCAGGCTGTCGCCGCAGCCGTAGTAATGGTCGATGACGCCGGCCTGCTCGGGACCGATGCGCGAGAAGAACCGCTCCAGGTAGTCTCGGTGCTCGGTGACGGCCTGCGGCGCGCGGGCGCGGACCGGGCCGAAGACCACGTCGGCGGCGTAAGCCTGCTGGGCGGCGAGCAAGGCGGCAAGCCAGCCAACGGGCGCCTCCTCGTCGTCGTCGAGGAAGGCGACGAACGCGCCGGAGGCCTTGGCCATGCCGGCATTGCGGGCGTTGGCGACGCCGGCGCGGGGCTCGTGGACGTAGTGGACGGGGAACGGCGCCTCGCCCGCCAGAGTCTGGGCCACGTCCTTGGCGGACGGGACCTGGTCGTTGTCGACGATCACGAGTTCCAGCTCGAAATGATCCACGCCGGCCTGGGCCAGCACCGAGCGGGCCGCGACGGTCAGGCCGCCGAGCCGACGCTGGGTCGGGATCATGATCGTCACGCGGGCCATCAGACCTCCATCGTCGCGTTGCGGCGCTTGCCCTGGGCGGCGACGGCGTCGACCAGCCCCTTCACCCGGCCGCCCATGGTCAGCTCGGTGCTGGCGATGATGTCCATGCGGCGACGCAGGCGCGCGACCGGACCCGCGCCGTTGGCGCCGGCCAGGGCCCAGACGCCCTCGACCGAGCCGGCCACGCGGCCGGCCATGCTGGCGGCGGTGGCCGCGCCGTCGGCGATCAGGGTCTGGGACAGGCCGTAGGAGTGCTTGTAGTGATCGGCGCCGGGCCCCAGGTCGTAGCGGGTCAGGCCCAGCCCCGGCATGGCGGCGATCGCGCGCATGAAGAAGATCTGTCCCGGCGACCAGGCGCCGAAGGCCGGATTGGTCGAGGCGATCCACGGATGGTAGATCGCGCCCTGGCGCACGCCGAAGTGGCCGGCCACCAGCTGCCCGCCGGCATAGAGGTTTATCATCAGGCCGCGGAAGTCGCCGTCGTGCCGCTCGAACAGCATCTGGAACAGGTCGCGCGTCCATTGCGGGCGCAGGAAGTCGTGGACGCCCGTGCGCTCGATCTGCTCGCGCTTCCAGGCGATCAGTTGGTCGAAGGCCTCCTGGCTGTCGTCGGCGGCCTTCAGCGTCACCTGGCCCATCTCGCGGTCGAGCTTGTTGTCCAGGCGGCGGTAGTTCTTGATCTTCTTGGGGCTGCCGGAGCGGACGGCCTCGAGATAGGCCGTCGCGTCGCCCTGGGTGTCGATGACATAGGCCGGGATCGCCGGCTCGACCTGGAAGGCGTTCGCGGGGTCCACCAGGCCCGTATAGCGGAACACGGCCAGGTCGGCGGCGCGCAGCACCTGGGCCGCGTCGATCTCGACGCCGGGCTTGGCGACCAAGCCGTGATAGTCAGAAAGCGGGGCGCCGATGGCGCGGGCGACGCCGCCGGGACGGCGATGATGGGCCAGGAAGCCGATCGTCTCGCCGCCGCGCCGAATCACCGCGACCCGAGCGTCCTCGCGCACCTTGCCGACGGCCAGCGCGAAGTCCGGCCCCAGCAGCGGGCCGGCCAAGGCGGGCTGGGCCTGCGCGTACGCGCGCCAGAGGGCGACGTCCGCGGGCGCGAGTTCGGAGGGGTGAAGGGTCTCGACGTCCAACATGTCCACCTCTGTCCTAAACCGGCTCGGTTAGGGAATGATGGAAATGTCACTGCAATCGAGAGGCCAAGCTCAGGCGCGGAATGTCGCACCCAGGATGCGCTCCAGCCACGCCTGGTCGATCTCGTCGAAAGCCGCCGGACGGTCGGAATCGACGTCGAAAACGGCCAGCAGGCGGCCGGCTGCGTCGAACACCGGCACGACGACCTCACTGGCCGAGCGGCTGTCGCAGGCGATGTGGCCCGGGAAGGCGTGCACATCCGGCACAAGCTGGGTCTGGCCGGTGGCGGCGGCCGCGCCGCAGACGCCGCGGCCGAACGGGATGCGCAGGCAGCCGAGCGTGCCCTGGTACGGGCCGACGACCAGTTCGCGCTCCTTGGCCGGATCGACGACGTAGAAGCCGGTCCAGAAGTAGTGGTCGAAGCTGTTGGCCAGCATCGAGGCCACGGTCGCCATGCGGGCGGTCACATTGGCCTCGCCGTCGAGGACGGAGGCGATCTCCTCGGCGACCTCGGCGTAGCGGGCGGCCTTGTCGGCGGAGAGGGTCTTGTCGTTGAAAGCTTCGGCCATGGGCGCGGATATAGCGCGCCCATGGCCAAATGCGAGGGGCCGATTGGTAGGGCCTTAGAACTCTTCCCAATCGCCGGGACGCGACTGCGGGGCGATCTTCAGGGCGTTGGCGCCCTGCACGTAGCGCTCGCGGAAGGCTTCGCGACGCGGCGCGGCCGGCTGGCGCGGGGCCTGGCGGGGATGCAGGTCGCGGATCTCGGCGCCGACCTGGAAGCGGCCGATCAGGCGTTCCAGTTCGCCCGCCTCGTTGGACAGGGCATGGGCGGCGGCGGTCGACTGCTCGACCATGGCCGCGTTCTGCTGGGTCACCTGGTCCATCTGGTTGACGGCGGTGTTGACCTCGGCGAGCCCCACCGACTGCTCCTTGGCCGAGGACGCGATCTCGCCGACCAGCGCGTTGATCTCGGAGACCTGCTCCATGATCTGCTGCAGGGTCTCGCCGGTCTCGCCGACCAGGCGCACGCCCTTGCCGACCTCGTCGGTCGAGGCGCGGATAAGGCCCTTGATCTCCTTGGCGGCGTCGGCGCTGCGCTGGGCCAGGGCCCGCACTTCCTGGGCGACAACCGCGAAACCGCGTCCCGCATCGCCGGCCCGCGCGGCCTCGACCCCGGCGTTGAGGGCCAGAAGGTTGGTCTGGAAGGCGATCTCGTCGATGACCCCGATGATCTGGGTGATCGATTGCGACGACTTCTCGATGCCGCCCATGGCCTGGACGGCCTCGGTGACGACCTTGCCGCTCTTCTCGGCGTTGGCCTTGGCGCTCTCGGTCAGCTGGCGGGCGCGCTCGGCGCCTTCCGAGCTCTTCTTCACCGTGGCGGTGATCTGGTCGAGGGCCGCGGCGGTCTGCTCCAGGCCCGCGGCCTGGCGCTCGGTGCGCTGGGCCAGGTCGTCGGAGGCGTGGCTGATCTCGGCGCAGCCGGCGCGGATGCTCTGGGCGGCCGACAGAATGCCGGCCATGGTCTGCTGCAGGCTGTCGACGGCGGCGTTGAAGTCGCGCGGCATCTTGCGGGCCTCGCCGGTGAAGCCGTCCTCGCGCATGCGCCAGATCAGATCACCGTCGGCCAGCTTTTCCATGCCCTGGCCGAGCGTGGCGACAGCGGCGGCCTGGGCCTTGGCGAAGGCCTCGGCCTCCTCGGCGTGGCGCTGGCGCTCGATCTCGGCGGCGGCGCGTTCGGCCTCCTGCTCGGCGCGGCGGCGCTGGCCGTCGGCCAGGTCGTGGCGGAAGCCGTCCAGGGCCCGGGCGATGGCGCCGATCTCGTCGCCGCCGGTCACGCCGGGCACCGGCTGGTCGTAGCGGCCGGCGCTGAGCGCGTCGACCGACTGGGTCAGGCCCGAAAGCGGGCGGCGCACCAGGCTGGCGCTGGCCAGGAACAGGGCCAGCAGCACCGCGCCGGTGATCGCCATGCCGCCGATGAACAGGATCATGGCCAGGCGGTCGGCCGGACCGGTGATGGCCGAGCGCGGCACGTCCATGACCAGCGCCCAGGTGGTGTTCAGCTCGGGCATGGCGATGGGACGGATCATTCGTTCCATCTCCTCGTCGCCGACCTTGACGCCTTCGAAGACGGCGGGCTCGCCGCCGCTCAGCACGGCCTTGACCTTGTCGGCGCCGGCGTCGGCATAGGCGGTCGTGCGCAGATCGGCGTTGGGGTGGGCCACCCACTTGCCGCTCGAGGACAGCAGCATCACGCGGCCGCCGCCCAGAGGCTGCATCTTCTCCAGGCGCTGGGAGACGCCGTCCAGCGACAGGTCGACGCCTTCGGCGCCGAGGAACTGGCCGTTCACGAGCACCGGATAGACGACCGAGGTCATCAGCTGGGTCTTGCCGGCGACGGTGTAGGGATAGGGCTCGAGGATCGCCGCCTTACGGGTGTCGCGCGGGACCGTGTAGTAGGGCTGGCTGTATTCGTTGCCTTCGCTCAGCGGCTCGAAGATCACCTTGCCGTCGCTGTGCACCCAGTAGGGGGTGAAGTTGCCCTGAGCGGTCGAGCCCATGGCGGTCTGGCCGGCGAACTCGGCGTCCTTGCCGTCCAGCGCGTCGGGCGCGGCCATGAACCAGGCGCCCATGACGATCGGCGTGGCGTCGGCCTGGGGCCGCAGCATCTCGATATAGGCGCGGCGGTCGCGAACACCGGCGGTGTGGGCGGCGGCGATCGAGCCGGCGGTGGATCGCGAGGTCGCCTCGACCTTGCCGATCTCGGTGCGGATCTGCTCGATGGCGTCGTCGGCCACGGCGTCGGCGTAGCGATGCGTGAGGCCCGCGACGATGCTGGAGGTGTGCATCGACACCGCCACGGCGGCGGCGATCAGCAGAAGACCGATGGCCAGACCCGCCACCGTCACCAGCTTCCACGCGATGGTCAGCCGACCGAACGCCTTCATAAGAGAATCTCCGCAGCCCGAGCCGTTAACCTCGTTGTGGCTGGCGATTCCTAATCAGCTGTTAACCGTAGTTAAGCTGCGACAATCTGGCGCCTGCTGGAACTGACGTGGAGCCGCCCGTCCCAATCCCTCTCTCATTTGAGAGAGGGAGGGGCCCGCCGCCAAAGGCGGTGGGAGGGTGAGAGGTTTCACCGCTTGCCGGCACAAGTCACAGCCCTTCGGCCAAGGCCGCTACGCATGACGACAGCAGTGGCGAGCACTGGAAACGGCGCGACGCATACAAGCCGCACCTCTCTCGGAAAGTTTGTTACCTCTCACCCTCCCACCGCTTCGCGGCGGGCCCCTCCCTCTCTCTCAGAGAGAGGGCATGGGAAAGTCACCCTACCCCTTCGCCAGCTTCACCAGCTGAACCAGGATCTTCTCGGCCGCGTCCAGCCGCTGGGCCGGCGTGTCCCATTCGCCCTTCACGACGACCTTCTGGTCGGGGCGCGCCTTCCAGATCAAGCTGTTCTTGCCGATGAACTGCATCAGGGGCAGCGGGTTGGCGAACTCGTCGTTGCGGAAGCTGAGCACCGCGCCCTTGGGGCCGACGTCGATCTTGGCGACATTGGCCTCGCGGCACATGCCCTTGATGCCGACGACCTTGAGCAAGGAGTCGGTCTCGGGCGGCAGCGGGCCGAAGCGGTCGATCATCTCGGCGGCCAGGGCCTCGCGGTCGGCGGCCTTCTCGGCTTCCGACAGGCGGCGGTAGAGCGACAGGCGCACGTTCAGGTCGGGCACGTAGTCGTCGGGGATCATCACGGCCGCGCCGGTGTTGATCTGCGGCGACCAGGCGCGATCCTCCATCAGGGCCTCCGCGCCCTGGCGCTCGCGCAGGGCCGCCACGGCGTCCTCCAGCATCTGCTGGTACAGCTCGACGCCGATCTCCTTGATGTGGCCGCTCTGCTCGTCGCCGAGCAGGTTGCCGCCGCCGCGGATGTCCAGGTCGTGGCTGGCCAGCTGGAAGCCGGCGCCCAGGCTGTCGAGCGATTGCAGCACCTTCAGGCGCTTCTCGGCCGACAGGGTGATCTGCTTCTCGGCGGGCGTCGTCAGATAGGCGTAGGCGCGGGCCTTGGAGCGGCCGACGCGTCCGCGGATCTGATACAGCTGGGCCAGGCCGAACATGTCGGCGCGGTGCACCACCAGGGTGTTGGCCGAAGGAATATCCAGCCCGCTCTCGACGATAGTCGTCGCAAGCAGCACGTCGTACTGCCCCTCGTAGAAGGCGGTCATCACCTCCTCGAGCTGGGTCGCGCTCATCTGGCCGTGGCCGACGACGTACTTGATCTCCGGCACCTGGGTGCGGAGGAACTTCTCGATGTCCTCCAGGTCCTTCAGGCGCGGCACGACGTAATAGGCCTGACCGCCGCGATACTTCTCGCGCAGCAGGGCCTCGCGCACGGTGACGGCGTCGAAGGGCGTGATGTAGGTGCGCACCGCCAGGCGATCGACCGGCGGCGTTGCGATGATCGACATCTCCCGGATGCCCGACAGCGCCATCTGGAGCGTGCGAGGGATCGGCGTCGCGGTCAGGGTCAGCATGTGCACGTCGGCGCGAAGCTCTTTCAGCTTCTCCTTGTGCTTGACCCCGAAGTGCTGCTCCTCGTCGACGATGACGAGGCCCAGGTCCTTGAACGCCACCTGCTTGGACAGCACCGCGTGGGTGCCGACCACGATCTCCAGCTGTCCGTTGGCCAGGCCCTCGCGGGTGTCGGCGGCCTCCTTGCCGGTGACCAGGCGCGATAGCCGGGTGACCTTGATCGGCCAGCCCTGGAAGCGTTCCTTGAAGGTCTTGTAGTGCTGGCGGGCCAGCAGCGTGGTCGGGCAGACGATGGCCACCTGCTTGCCGCTCATCGCCACCACGAAGGCCGCGCGCAGGGCGACCTCGGTCTTGCCGAAACCGACGTCGCCGCAGATCAGGCGGTCCATCGGCTTGCCCGAAGACAGGTCTTCCAGCACGTCGTGGATGGCGTTGAGCTGGTCGTCCGTCTCTTCGTAGGGGAAGCGGGCGCAGAACTCGTCGAACACGCCCGACGGCGGATCGGTCTCTTCCACCGACTTCAGCGAGCGGGCGGCGGCGATCTGGATCAGGCCCTCGGCCATGACCCGCAGGCGCTCCTTCGCCTTGGCCTTGCGGCCCTGCCAGGCGGCCCCGCCCAGCTTGTCGAGCTGGACGTTCTCGCCGTCGGCGCCGTAGCGGGTGAGCAGGTCGATGTTCTCGACCGGCAGGTAGAGCTTGCTCTCGCCGGCGTACATCAGGTCGAGGCAGTCGTGCGGCGCGCCCTGCACGTCGAGGGTCTTGAGGCCCTCGTAGCGGCCGATGCCGTGGTCGATATGGACGACGAGATCGCCCGGGGTCAGCGCGGACGCTTCGGCCAGGAAGTTGGCGGCGCGGCGCTTCTTGCGCGGACGGGCCAGGCGGTCGCCGAGGATGTCGGTCTCGGAGATGACCGCGAGGCTCTCGGTCTCGAAACCGCTGTCGAGCGGCAGGACGACGCGTTGCGGAACCTTCGGGTCGTTGGCCTTGGCCGCCTGCCAGTAGCCAGCGAAGGGAACCTTCTTCAGGCCGTGGTCCGCCAGCATCGTTCCCAGGCGCTCGGACGAGCCTTCCGACCAGGAGGCGAAGAGGACGCGCTTGCCCTCCCCGGCCAGCTTCTTGGCATGGTCGGCGGTGGCCTCGAACAGGTTGACGCTGTCCTGGGCGCGCTCGGCGGCAAAGGTGCGGCCAAGCTTGGCGCCCAGGTCGACGACGTCCAGGCCTTGCGGCTGGAACGGCGTGAACTGCCGGTGCGGACGGTCACCGACCGCCTCGTCCCATTCCTTGGCGGTCAGGTAGAGGGCGTGCGGCTCCAGCGGGCGATAGGCCGACTTGCGGTCGGCGGCGGCGCGGGCGTCGTAGGCGTCGGCGATCATCGCCAGCCGTTCGTCGCGGGCCTCGGCGGCCTGGTGGTCGACGCCGATCAGGCTGCCGGCGGGCAGGTAGTCGAAGATCGTCGCCATCCGTTCGTAGAACAGCGGCAGCCAGTGCTCCATGCCGGCGCGGCGACCGCCGTCGCTGACCGCGGCGTAGAGCGCGTCGTCGCCCGGCGCGCCGAACAGCCGCACGTACGAGCCCCGGAAGCGCGACACGGCGTCGGCGTCCAGCAGGGCCTCGCTGACCGGCAAGAGCTCGATCGACTTCAGTTGCTTGGTCGAGCGCTGGGTCTCCGGATCGAAGGCGCGGATGCTCTCCAGTGTGTCGCCGAACAGGTCGAGGCGCACGGGCTCTTCCGAGGCCGGCGGATAGACGTCGATGACGCCGCCGCGAATGGCGAACTCGCCGCGCTCGGAGACGGTGGAGGCGCGGACATAGCCGTTGACGGCGAAATAGCGCTCCAGGTCCTTGATATCGACGCTCTGGCCGACCTTGGCGCCGTAGCTGGCGCGCAGCAGCACCTCTTTGGTCGGCACGCGCTGCAGCAGGGCCGGGGCCGCGACGACCAGCATGGCCGGCTTGCCCTGGCCCAGGCCGCCCGCCAGCCGGTGCAGGGTGCACATGCGCGTGGCGGCGACCCCTGCCGAGGGACCGATGCGGTCATAGGGCAGGCAGTCCCACGAGGGCAGCAGCACCGCCTCGATCTCGGGGGCGAAGAACTTCAGGGCGTCGATGAAGGCGCTGGCCCGGGCGGTGTCGCGGGCGACGAAGGCCGTCAGCCCCCCCCGGGCGCGGGCGATATCGGCCATCACCAGGGCGTCGAAGCCTTCCGGCGCGCCGGCCAGGGTCAAGCCGCCGGCGGCCTTGGCGATCTGTTTGGCGTCGTAGGCCATGCTGCTCTTCGGATGCTTGGCGACCGATAAGCCGCCGGGACGCTATTGGTTCAGACTGTCGGACCGAAACCTCGCCCTTCGACAGGCTCAGGGTGAGGTTTCTACTGCACTGCCTGTGCTCTGGTCCTCATCCTGAGCTTGTCGAAGGGCGAGGACCACGCACGGCCTATGCCCCGTCGCCAGGCGGCCTAGAAAGATGGGCCTCGAAGCGGAACTTGCGGATCATCGCCATGATCTCGGTCTCGAACGCCTCGGGCGTGGCCTCCTGGCCGACGATCCAGGCGTAGATCTCGCGATCGGACTGTTCCAGCAGGGTTTCCAGCACGTCGAGCTGGTCGGGGGTCAGGCTCGGGCCATGCGTTTCCGCGAACGGCCCCAGAATGAGGTCCGCTTCACGAAAGCCGCGGTGCCAGGCCCGAAACTTCAGCCGCCGGAGGCGGGCGTCGTGATCGATGGTCATGCGGCCGCCGATATAGAGCGCGCCGAGGCCTCGCGCCAGCGTCGCGGCGTCGATTGACCGAAGCTGCTGACGGCTTTAGGCGCGAGCATATGGCTTCCTTGATGATCCAGGGCTGCGGCTCCGACGTCGGCAAATCGACCCTGGTGGCGGGGCTGTGCCGCCTCTTCGCCAACCGCGGCCTGGTGGTCAGGCCGTTCAAGCCGCAGAACATGTCCAACAACGCGGCCGTCACCACCGACGGCGGCGAGATCGGCCGGGCCCAGGCGTTGCAGGCGATAGCGTGCCGCACGCCGGCCAGCGTCCACATGAACCCGGTGCTGCTGAAACCCCAGAGCGATGTCGGGGCCCAGGTCGTGGTGCAAGGCCGGGTGGTCGGGAACTACAAGGCCCGCGCCTTCCAGGGGCTCAAGCCCGACCTGCTGGCCACGACGCTGGACAGCTACCGCCGCCTGGCCGCCGAGGCCGACCTCGTTTTGGTCGAAGGCGCGGGCAGTCCGGCCGAGACCAACCTTCGGGCCGGCGACATCGCCAACATGGGCTTCGCCCACGCCGCCGACGTGCCGGTGGCCCTGGTCGGCGACATCGATCGCGGACACGTGATCGCCGCCCTGGCCGGCGCCCACCTCGTCCTGGACGAGGCCGACCGGGCGCGGATCAAGGGCTTCATCATCAACAAGTTCCGGGGCGATCCGGCGCTGTTCGACGACGGCCGCGCCGAAGTCGTGCGCCGGACCGGCTGGGCGGATCTCGGCATGGTTCCATGGCTGCCGCCCGTGAGGTTCCTGCCGGCCGAGGACGCCGTGGTGCTGGAACGGCCTGCGGCGGCCTCCGAAGGCCGGCGCGCCAAGGTGGTCGTGCCGATGCTGTCGCGGATCGCCAATTTCGACGACTTCGATCCCTTGCGGAACGATCCGGCGATCGACCTTGCGTTCCTGCCGCCGGGCGCGGTGCTGCCGGCCGACGCCGACCTCGTCATCCTGCCCGGGACCAAGGCGGCGCTGGCGGACCTGGCGTTCCTGCGCGCGAACGGCTGGGACGTCGACATTCTCGCCCATGCCCGGCGCGGCGGGCGGGTGCTGGGCGTCTGCGGCGGCTACCAGATGCTGGGCCGGACGGTCAGCGATCCGGAAGGCGTCGAGGGCGCGCCGGGGTCGGCGCCGGGGCTTGGCCTGTTGGACGTCGAGACCGTGCTGGCCGGCGACAAGACGGTGCGGCCGGTCGCCGGACAACTGACCGACGGCGCGGCCTTCGAGGGCTACGAGATCCATGTCGGCCGCACGAGCGGCCCGGGAGCCGCGCGGCCTCTGCTGGCGATCGACGGCCATGGCCCCGACGGCGCGGTGTCGGCCGACGGCCGGATCGCCGGCGCCTACGTCCACGGCCTGTTCGACAAGGCCAGCGCCCGCGCCGCCCTCCTCGCCCCGCTCGGCGTCGCGACCGACGGCCAGGACCAGTCGGCGCGGGTCGACGCGGCGCTGGACGAGATCGCCGACATCCTGGAGCGCTCGCTCGACATCGCCGCCATCGCCCGCATCGCCGGCCTGCCCTAGTCCGGTTTTCCTGGCTCCGGACGTCGCTGACGGTCAAAATCAGGTCCTGACGAATCCGAGTTGGGAGCCTTCATGCCGGCACGCGCCGTATCCGCCCTGCGCGACTTCCTGCGCAGCGAGTCCGCCGGTGGCGTGCTGCTGATGATTTCGGCCGCGGTCGCGCTGGTCGTGGCCAACTCGCCGCTGGGCGCGGGCTATTTCCACGCCCTGCACGCCTATGTGGGCCCGCTGTCGGTCGAGCATTGGGTCAATGACGGCCTGATGGCGGTGTTCTTCCTGCTGGTCGGGCTGGAGATCAAGCGCGAGGTGGTCGACGGCGAACTGTCGACCTGGCCGCGCCGCGCCCTGCCCGGCTTCGCGGCCCTGGGCGGCATGATCGCGCCGGCGCTCGTCTATCTCTTCATCGCCCGCGACGCGCCGGACGTGCGTGCGGGCTGGGCCATTCCGGCCGCCACCGACATCGCCTTCGCCCTGGGCGTCCTTTCGCTGCTGGGACCGCGCGTGCCGGGCGCGCTGAAGATCTTCCTGGCCGCCCTGGCGATCATCGACGACCTGGGCGCCATCCTGATCATCGCTTTCTTCTACACCGACCAGCTGACGCTCTGGGCGCTGGGCGGCGCCGCCGTCGTGTTGGCCGCGCTGATCGCGCTGAACCGCCTGAAGGTCGTCGTCCTCTGGCCCTACCTGCTGCTGGGGGCCTTGCTTTGGTTCCTGTTCCTGAAGTCGGGCGTTCACGCCACCCTGGCCGGCGTGCTGCTGGCCATGACCATCCCGCTGACGTCGCGTCGAGGCGAGCACTCGCCGCTGCACCGGCTGGAGCACGGGCTCAATCCGTGGGTCGCCTACCTGATCGTCCCGGTGTTCGGCTTCGCCAACGCCGGCGTGGCGCTGGGCGGGCTCGACGCCTCGGCCCTGACGGCGCCGGCCACGCTGGGCGCGGCGCTGGGCCTCTTCCTCGGCAAGCAGGCCGGCGTTATGGCGTTCAGCGCCACGGCCATCGCCCTTGGCCTGGCCCGCCGGCCCACCGGCGTGACCTGGACCCAACTGTACGGGGTGGCCGTGCTGTGCGGGGTCGGCTTCACCATGAGCCTGTTCATCAACAACCTGGCCTTCCAGGACGCCCTGCTGCGCGAGGAGACCAAGATCGGCGTGCTGGCCGGGTCGGTGGCCTCGGCCATGCTGGCCTGGCTGATCTTCGCCCTGCCGCGTCGTCGCACTGGCGCGATCCCCGGCGCGGGTCCAAACTAGAGCGAACAGTTCAACGAGGAGCGTCGGCCATGCTGCGTTTCGTCCTCTTCGCCGCCGCCGCGGCGTCCCTCCTGCCGGCGAGCGCCGCCCTCGCCGACACGCCGGCCGTCTCGCGGGTGGAGGTGGTGATCGGTCCCGACCTCGCCGCCAAGGCCGACAAGCTGGGCCAGCGCGAGTTCGACTACCTGGCGCGCGACCTCAAGCGCGCCGTGGAGCGTCGCCTGGAACGCGCCGGCGGCCTGACCGCCTCGGGCGGCCGCCTGCGCCTGGTGATCGACGACGCCGTGCCCAACCGCCCGACGCCCTTGCAGCTGACCAGCAAGCCGGGCCTTTCCATGGAAAGCTTCGGCAACGGCGGGGCTCGGGTGTCGGGCGAGTACGTCTCGGCCGACGGCGTCAGCACGCCGATCCGCTATCGCTGGTACGAGACCGACGTCTGGCAGGCCCAGTACGCGGCCACCTGGAGCGACGCCAGCCTCGCCTTCGATCGCCTCGCGCGCCGGATCGAGGACGGGCAGTTCGTGAAGGACTGATCGCCGTCGCTTGCCAGAACCCTCGACGCAGAGTCTGATCGCCGTTCAGTAAGAAGGGGCGTCAGAGGCTCCCCGGGGAGGAAGCATGACCGCTGCGCCGCGACGATCGACCGCCGCCCTGGCCGCCTACGCCTCGCCGACCTTGCCGCTGGCGGGTCTTGGCCTGCCCCTCGTGGTCTACCTGCCCGAATACTATGTCAGCGAGCTTGGCCTTTCGCTGTCGGTGGTCGGCACGGCCTTCCTGCTCGTGCGGCTGGCCGACATCATCCTGGACCCCATCCTGGGCGGCCTGATGGACCGCACGCGCACCCGCTGGGGCCGCTTCCGCCCCTGGCTGGTGGCCAGCGTGCCGCTGCTGATGGCCGCCTCCTACGCGCTGTTCATGGCCAAGCCCGGGATCGGGCCGATCTTCCTGTGGGCATGGCTGATCGTGGTCTACATCGGCTTCTCGATGGCCGTGCTGGCCCAGACGGCCTGGGGCGCGGTGCTGTCGTCCGACTACCAGCAGCGATCGCGGATCTACGGCTTCTGGAGCGCCGGCAACGTGGTCGGCATGATCCTGGTGCTGCTGCTGCCGCCCTTGGTGGCCTTCACCCTCAAGGGCGACCACGCCGCCGGCGTCCAGGCCATGGGCTGGTTCATCATCGTGCTGATGCCGCTGACGGCGCTTCTGGCCGGCGCCGTCGTCGGCGAGCCGCCCGCTCCGTCCCAACGGCACGAAGCGGGCCTGAAGCAGTATTTCGACCTGCTCAAGCGCCCGACGGTGCAGAAGCTGCTGATCGCCGACCTCTTGATGGGCCTGGCGCCCGGCATCGGCGGCGCACTGTTCTTCTTCTTCTTCGAGCGCATCAAGGGCATCCCGAAGGACCAGGCGGGCATCCTGCTGCTGGTCTATTTCGTCGCCGCCCTGGCCGGCGCGCCGCTGTGGCCGTGGATCGCCAAGGTCACAGGCAAGCACACCTCCCTGGCGATCGCCGGGATCATGTACGCCGTGTTCCAGGTCGCCGCGGTGATCACGCCCAACGGCGTCAACGCCTTCGCGATCACGGTGCTGGTGCTGGCCGGCCTGCCCTACTCGGCCGCGCCGCTGCTGGTGCGCTCGATGATGGCCGACATCGGCGACGAGGAGCGGCTCAACAGCGGCGTCGACCGCACGGGCCTGCTGTACGCCATCGTCAACGGCACGGTGAAGCTGGGCTTCGCCCTGGCCATCGGCGTCTTCCTGGTGCTCGAGAAGCTGGGCTTCGACCCCAAGATCCCCAGCGCCGAGGGCGACACCGCCCTGATCGTGCTCTACACGGCGGTGCCGGCGGCGCTGGGCGTGCTGGTCTCGGTCATCATCGTGCGCTATCCGCTGGACGCCAGACGCCACGCCGAGATCCTCGCCCAACTGGAGGCGCGCGACGCGGCGCAAGCCAACGCCCAAGCGAGCTCGCATGACCTCTCCGACCCCAGCCCCGCGCCCTCTGCAGTCCAGTGAGGAGCATCCACTCTTCACCCTGGTGGAGATCATGGCCCGCCTGCGCGACCCGCGGGACGGCTGCCCGTGGGACATCGAGCAGACCTTCGCGACGATCGCGCCCTACACGATCGAGGAGGCCTACGAGGTCGCCGACGCCATCGAGCGCAACGATCTTTCCGACCTGAAGGAAGAGCTGGGCGACCTCCTGCTCCAGGTGGTGTTCCATTCCCGGATGGCCGAGGAGCAAGGCGCCTTCAGCCTCCAGGACGTCGCCCAGTCGATCTCCGACAAGATGATCCGCCGCCATCCCCACGTGTTCGGCGACCATGCCTATGACGACCTGGCCGACCAGAAGGCGGGCTGGGAAGAGCTCAAGGCCCAGGAGCGCAAGGCCAAGAAGAAGGGCGGCGTGCTCGACGACGTGCCGGCCGGCCTGCCCGCACTGACCCGCGCCGTGAAGCTGACCAAGCGCGCCGCGCGCGTCGGCTTCGACTGGCCCTCGACCGACAAGGTGCTGGAAAAGCTGGCCGAGGAAGTCGCCGAACTACAGGTCGAGATCGACGCCGGCGACCAGGCCAAGGCCCGCGAGGAACTGGGCGACATCCTGTTCGTCTGCGCCAACCTCGCGCGCAAGCTCGACGTCGAGCCCGAGGACGCCCTGCGCGCCACCAACGCCAAGTTCGCCCGCCGCTTCGCCTTCATCGAGGCCGAACTGGCCAAGGACGGCCGCACGCCCGACCAGTCCGACCTGGCCGAGATGGACGCCCTGTGGGACGCCGCCAAGGCGGCGGAACGCAAGTAGCCCCGATCCCCGGGATCAGGGCCGCGCGATGCGCCCACCGGTCATCGGCGACGCCACCCCCGTCGTGCCCGGGAAGCTGATCGGCAGCCCCCGCGCCGTCCGGGCGGCCAGATAGGCGAAGGCCTCGGCCTCGATGGCGTCGCCCCGCCAGCCGTAGTCTTCGGCCGCCTTTACCGGCACGGGAACCCGCTCGGCCAGCGCCGCCATGATCCGGGGGTTGTGGCGGCCGCCGCCGCAGACGATCAGGGCGCTGGGCGGGGCGTCGTTCTTGTCGAAGGCCTTGAGCACGGCGGCGGCGGTGAAGGCCACCAGGGTCGCGGCCGCGTCCTGCGCCGACAGGTGCGCCACCGCGTCCAGCGAGAAGTCGTAGCGGTCCAGCGACTTGGGCGCGGGAGCGGCGAAATAGGCGCTGGCCAGAAGGTTGCTGAGCGCCGCCTCGTCCACCGCGCCCTCCGCCGCCAGCCGCCCGCCCTCGTCGAAACGGCCAAGGCCGCGTTCCTGCAGCATCAGGTCGATCATGCCGTTGCCTGGGCCGGTGTCGAAGGCCAGCAGGGTTCCGTCCGCGCCGATCAGGGTGATGTTGGCCACCCCGCCGATGTTCAGCGCCGCCACCGGCGCGGCCAGGCCAGAGGCCCGGGCCCGGGCCTCGTGATAGATCGGCGCCAGCGGCGCGCCCTCCCCGCCGGCCGACACGTCGGCGGTGCGGAAATCGAACGCCACCGGCCGCCCGGTCAGGGCCGCCAGCCGCTCGGCGTCGAGCAGTTGCACCGTCCGCCCCACGCGCTCGGCGGTCGGCCGCTCGTGCAGCACCGTCTGGCCATGCACGCCCAACAGGTCGAAGTCGCTCCAGGAAAGCCCATGCTCGGCCAGGAAGCTCTCGGCGGCGTGGAAGTGCTCCTCGGCCACCGCCAGGCGGGCCTCGTCGAAGATGGCCGGTTCGGCTTGTCCGCGCTTCCAGGCCAGGGCCTGGCGCGTGGTTTCCAGCAGCAACGCGCGGGTGTCCTCGCGCAGCTTGCGTTCGCCCGAGGGGCCAAAGCCCTGGATCGCCTCGCCGTCGGTGTCGAGCACCGCCATGTCGACCGCGTCGAGCGAGGTTCCGGTCATGAATCCGAGAATGCGCATGGCGACGTTGACTGCCACGCCCCGCGTCGGGTAGCTAGGCCCCATGACCGCCAAGGCCCTCCAGACCCGAGCCTATTACCGCCCGCTGATCTAGCGGGCGAACGACCGGTCATGTCGACGCACCGCCACCTGGCCGGCGATGCGTCCCTCCCCTTACCGACGACGTCTCCGGCGCATCTTGCAAGGAGACTATCGATGAAACCCTCGCCACAGACCGCCCCGCCCGTGCTAGACGCGCGGACCAGCGATACAGAGAGTCGAGCCATGTCCGCGCCGCAGAGCTTCAAGTCCGAATTCCTCAAGACCCTGCAGGCGCGCGGCTACATCCACCAGATCACCCACCCGGAGGAGCTGGACACCGCCGCCGCCTCGGGCGTCGTCACCGCCTACATCGGCTTCGACGCAACGGCCCCGTCGCTGCACGTGGGCAGCCTGATCCAGATCATGATGCTGCGCCGCCTCCAGCAGGCCGGCCACAAGCCGATCGTCCTGATGGGCGGCGGCACGACCAAGGTCGGGGATCCGACGGGCAAGGACGAGAGCCGCAAACTGCTGAGCGACGCCGACATCCAGGCCAACATCGCCGGCATCAAGCAGGTCTTCGCCAGGTTCCTGACCTTCGGCGACGGCCCGACCGACGCCATCATGGTCGACAACGACGAGTGGCTGAGCAAGTTCGGCTACGTGCAGTTCCTGCGCGACTACGGCGTGCACTTCACGGTCAACCGGATGCTGGCCTTCGACTCCGTCAAGCTGCGGCTCGAGCGCGAGCAGCCGATGACCTTCCTCGAATTCAACTACATGCTGATGCAGGCCACCGACTTCCTGGAGCTGAACCGCAAGTACGGCTGCGTGCTGCAGATGGGCGGCTCGGACCAGTGGGGCAACATCCTCAACGGCGTCGAACTGACCCGCCGCGTCGACCAGAAGGCCGCCTTCGGCCTGACCACCCCGCTGCTGGCCACGGCCTCGGGCGCCAAGATGGGCAAGACCATGTCGGGCGCCGTCTGGCTCAACGCCGAGCAGCTGAGCCCGTACGACTACTGGCAGTTCTGGCGCAACACCGAGGACGCCGACGTGGGCCGCTTCCTGAAGCTGTTCACCGACCTGCCCCTGGAGAAGATCGCCGAGCTGGAAGCCCTGCCCGGCGCCCAGATCAACGAGGCCAAGAAGGTGCTAGCCGACGAGGCCACCCGCATGGCTCACGGCGAGGACGCCGCCAAGGCCGCTCGCGACGCCGCCGAGAAGGCCTTCGAGCAGGGCGCGCTGTCGGCCGACCTGCCGACGGTCGAGGTCGCCGCCTCGGTCCTGGCCGAAGGCGTGGCGCTCGCCGTGCTGGCGACCGACATCGGCCTTACCGCCTCGCGCGGCGAGGCCCGACGCCTCGCCCAGGGAGGCGGCCTGCGCCTGAACGACGCCCAGGAAAAGGACGGCGACCGCCTGGTGACCAACGCCGACCTGATCGACGGCGTGGTCAAGCTGAGCCAAGGCAAGAAGAAGATCGTGCTGGTGAAGCCGGTCTGAGATGTTGCGTTTCCGGGAGCGGCCCCGCCACTCCCGGGACCTCTATGATGTTGGCCTCCGTGATCTTGGAGAGAGTGCGATGCTGAGCCCCGGCGACAAGGCCCCCGACTTCGACCTGCCCACCGACACCGGCCGCGTCAGCCTGGCCGGCCTGAAGGGCAAGAACGTCGTGCTCTACTTCTATCCGAAGGACGACACGACCGGCTGCACGTCGCAGGCCCTGCAGTTCTCGGCCGAGGTCGAGGAGTTCGCCAAGGCCGGCGCGGTGGTGATCGGCGTCTCCAAGGACAGCGCCGCCAGCCACGGCAAGTTCCGCAAGAAGCACGACCTGACCGTCGAGCTCGGCTCCGACACCCTGGGCGAAACCGTCGAGGCCTACGGCTCGTGGGTCGAGAAGAGCATGTACGGCCGCAAGTACATGGGCATCGACCGCTCGACCTTCCTGATCGACCGCGAAGGCGTGGTCCGCGAGATCTGGCGCAAGGTGAAGGTCCCCGGCCACGTCAAGGCCGTGCTGAAGGCGGCGCAGGGTCTGAAGGGCTAAGACCAAGCCGCACTGTGGCGCCGGCGCCGCAAAGCCTCGCTTTTCGGCCACTTCTCCCGTGTCGCGTGTAGCCAGCCCGTTCATGTCGGGTTAATCGACGCAGGTTCATGGTCGAAACTTGGCCATCCGCGCCTTCGCAGGTGCGAAGAGTCTTGCGCATTCCCGCTTTCTCGTTGCATATCCCCCAGACCTTGAAAACTGGGGGGTTTCCTGGGCATGGCGATCGCGCATTTTCAACGCCTGCGTAAGACCCTCGAAGGTCTGTTTCCGGAACGTCATCTCTATGTTCGCTCGGGCGGCGAGATGCGCGGCTACGTGCTTTCCACGGGCAAGCAGATGGCCTGCGCCGCCGGTGTCGGCGCCGCGGCGCTGTGGATGGGCGTCTGCACCGCGGCCATGCTGGTCAACACCGTGGCCGTCAGCAACACCGACCAGGTCGTCCTCAAGCAGAAGGCCTATTATGAGCGCCTCAACGCCGACCGCCAGGCGCGCCTGAACAGCGCCGTCGCCCAGCTGTCGGCCACCAGCGGCTCGCTCGACGACCTGGCCATGTCGGTCGAGAAGCGCCACGCGGCCCTGGCCATGCTGGTCAGCGACTTCAAGGGCGCGCCCGGCGCCGCCCAGGCCCTGGCCATCAACAAGCCCGCCATCGGCGACGCCTCGCCGGTCGAACGCATCCAGGCCACCCGCATGGACCAGGAGCGCCTGATCGACGCCGCCGAGGGCTTCGCCAAGAGCCGGGCCGAGCGCCTGCGCCTGGCCATGCGCATGGCCGGCCTCGACGCCGGCAGCTTCACCGGCCGCGGCGCCTCGCTGGGCGGCCCGCTGATCGAGGCCAAGGACCCGCGCGCCCTGGCCGCCGTGCTGGACGTCGACGAGGAATTCGCCGCCCGCATCCACCGCGCCGCCAGCGACATGTCGGACATGCGCAGCCTCGGCGCGGCGGCCCAGCGCCTGCCGTTCAACCGCCCGACCGCCAATCCGGCCCTGTCGAGCAGCTACGGCGTGCGCTTCGACCCGTTCACGCATCGCCCGGCCTTCCATTCGGGCCTCGACTTCCCCGGCGCCTTCTACACGCCGATCATGGCCACTGCGCCCGGCGTCATCTCGTTCACCGGCGTGCGCTCGGGCTACGGCAACACCGTCGAGATCGACCACGGCGGCGGCTTCAAGACCCGCTACGCGCACCTGCAGGGCATCGCCGTCCGCGTGGGCCAGCGCGTCGTCATCGGCCAGCGCGTCGGCGCCATGGGCTCCACCGGCCGCTCCACCGGCCCGCACCTCCACTACGAGGTCTGGGTCAACGGCCGCGCCCAGAACCCCAACCGCTTCCTCAAGGCAGGCGAGTATGTTCAGCAAGCCGGCTAAGGGGTCCAAGACCCCCGTCCAGATCGAGCCCCTGCCCCTTCCGGCCGCGGCGCCCGCCGACCAGGTCCGCAAGGCCCCGCCGCGCGTGGCCTCGCTGATCTCGGCCGACATCACCATCGAGGGCGGCGTCAGCGGCGACGGCGAGCTTCAGATCGACGGCGTGGTGCGCGGCGACGTCCGCGTCGGCCGCCTGACCGTCGGCGAGACCGGCCATGTCGAGGGCGGCGTCTACGCCGAGGCCGTCGAGATCCGTGGTCGCGTGGTGGGCGCGATCACCGCCAAGCAGGTCCGCCTCTACGGCACGGCCTATGTCGACGGCGACATCACCCACGAGCAGCTGGCCATGGAAACCGGCGCCTTCTTCCAGGGCCGCAGCCTGAAGTTCCAGCGCCAGGCCCCGCCGCGGCCGCGCCCGTGGCGGTCCCGACGGCTCCGGCCGCGGACCTGACCCTGACGGCCAAGCCGGTCGGGTAAAGGCCCCCGATCCTCCCGTCATTCCCGCCCTTGTGGCGGGAACCCCTCTTTCAACCGCAAGGACAAATGGGGCGGCATGCCAAGCATGCCGCTTGCGCCTCACGTGCAAGCGGAACCAGAGGTTTCCGCCACAAGGGCGGGAATGACGGGATCAAGGGGATAGAGGCATCCCCAAACGAAAAACGCCCCGGATCGCTCCGGGGCGTTCGTCGTTCCAGCGTCAACCGAAGCCCTAAGCCTCGGAAGCGTCCCGGGTCGCGCCGACCCGCTGGGCCAGCGAGGCGCCCATGAAGGCGTCCAGGTCGCCGTCCAGCACGCCGGCGGTGTCGGAGGTCTCGACGTTGGTCCGCAGGTCCTTGACCATCTGGTACGGCTGCAGGACGTACGATCGGATCTGGTGACCCCAGCCGATATCGGTCTTCTGGTCGTGCAGCGCCTGCTGGGCGGCTTCCCGCTTCTGCAGTTCGGCCTCGTAGAGGCGCGCGCGCAGCATCTTCCATGCTTCGTCGCGGTTCTGGTGCTGCGAGCGGCCCGACTGGCAGGCCACGACGATCCCGGTCGGGGCGTGCGTCAGGCGCACGGCCGAGTCGGTCTTGTTGATATGCTGACCGCCGGCGCCGGAGGCCCGATAGGTGTCGGTGCGCACGTCGGCCGGGTTGATCTCGATCTCGATCGTGTCGTCGATCACGGGATAGATCCAGGCCGAGGCGAACGAGGTATGGCGACGGGCGCTCGAGTCATACGGGCTGATGCGCACCAGGCGGTGCACGCCGGCCTCGGTCTTCAGCCAGCCGTAGGCGTTGGGCCCCTTGACCAGCAGCGTGGCCGACTTGATCCCGGCCTGGTCGCCGTCGGTCTCTTCGATCAGCTCGGTGGTCATGCCGTGGGCGTTGGCCCAGCGGGTGTACATCCGCAGCAGGATCCCAGCCCAGTCGCACGACTCGGTGCCACCGGCGCCCGAGTTGATTTCGACATAGGCGTCGTTGCCGTCGGCCTCGCCCGACAGCAGGGCTTCGAGTTCGGCGCGGGCGGCGCGTTCCTTGATGGCCTTCAGCTGGGCGCGGGCGTCGTTCAGCGAGTCCTCGTCGGACTCCATGTCGGCCAGCTCGGCATATTCCAGCGCGTCCTTGACGTCGCGCTCGATGCTTTGCACGGCCTCGACCTTGGCGGCCAGGTTGGCGCGCTCGCGCGACACGGCCTGGGCCTCGGTCGGACGGTCCCACAGCGTCGGGTCTTCGACCCGCGCGTTCAGTTCATCGAGTTTTCTAAGGGCGACATCCCAGTCAAAGACGCCTCCTGAGCAGTCCAACGGACTGCTCGATGTCGGCCGCGGCGGCCTCGACATCCGGTCTCATCACGTAACTCCGTGACTAAAGGTAAGGGCGCGGGAGATAGCCCGCGCCCGGAGTCGGCGCAACCGCGCCGGTTCGTCGAAGCCTAATAAAGCCCGCTGATGTCGGGTTGTTTCGGCTGCTGCTTGGGCTGCGGATCGGACGGCGAAGGCTGGCCGGTCGGCACGCCGTTGGGCCAGGCGTCGCCGTAGGAGATGGGCCCGCCGGTCGGAGTCGGCGCGGCCACCTTGGGCTCGGTGCCCGGACGGAAGGCCTCGCGGATGCCGCGCACCATGGCGAACTTGGCCGTCTTCGGCGGCTTGAAGTCGGTCTTGGGCCTGTCCTTCAGCGCCACCTTCATGAAGTCGATGAACACCGGCACGGCGTCCTGCGAGCCCGTCTCCCCGGCGCCCAGCGAGCGGTTGTCGTCGAAGCCGACGAACACGCCGACGATCAGGTCGGGCGAATAGCCGATGAACCAGGCGCTGCGGTACTCGTTGGTGGTGCCGGTCTTGCCGGCCAGAGGATAGCCCAGCTGGCTGACCGAGGCGGCCGTGCCGCGCTGGACCACGCCCTGCAGCATCGAGGTGATCTGGTAGGCCGTGACCGGGTCCATAACCTGCTCGCCCGGGGCGGTGACGCGCGGGCTCTCGTCGCCGTTGAAGCCGGCGGTGCAGCGCGGGCAATCGCGCTTGTCGGCGCGGAAGATCACCTTGCCCTCGCGGTCCTGCACCAGCTCGATCAGGTGCGGCTCGATGCGGCGGCCGCCGTTGGCGAACGGCGCGTAGGCCGCCGTGATCTTGAACGGCGTGGTCTCGCCGGCCCCGAGCGCCATGGCCAGCACGGGCGCCATGTCGCGCGTCACGCCGGTCTTCTTGGACATCTCGATGATCTTCTTCATGCCCACGCCCTGGGCCAGGCGCACGGTCATGGCGTTGACCGAACGCTCCAGGCCCTTGCGCAGCGGCAGGGCGCCGTAGAACTTCTTCTCGTAGTTCTCCGGGCTCCAGTCCTGGCCGTTGGCGCCCTTGAAGGTGATGGCGCTGTCCAGGATGACGCTGGCGGGCGTGTAGCCGTTCTCCAGCGCGGTGGCGTAGACGAACGGCTTGAACGACGAGCCGGGCTGGCGCATCGCCTGGGTCGCCCGGTTGAAGTTCGACAGCGAGAACGAATAGCCGCCCACCAGGGCCACCACGCGGCCGGTATAGGGCTCGATGGCCACCAGGGCGCCGTTCACGGCCGGCACCTGCTTGAGGCGGTAGGACGAGGATCCCGCCACCTGCTCGACGAACACCAGGTCGCCGACCTTCAGGCCCTTGCCGGCCTTGGCCCAGGCGACGTCTTCGCCGGTGAGGCTCCCCTGCCCTTCGTCCTTGACCAGGCGCACGCCGCCACCGGCCGAGGTGACGACCGCCGCGCGCCAGCCACGGCGCTCCGACGGCGGGCGCTTGGCCTGGGCGGCCTTCTCCCAACCCTCGTCCAGGCTCTCGACATGGCCCCAGGCCCCCCGCCAGCCGTGGCGGCGGTCGTACTTCTCCAGGCCGTCCATCAGCGAGGCCCGCGCCGCCGTCTGCAGCGTCGGGTCCAGCGTGGTGCGCATGTAGTAGCCGCCCTCGCTGATGCGGTCACCCAGGGTGGCCATGCCGCGCTGGCGCACTTCCTCGACGAAGTAGTCGGCGTCGGCATAGGCCGCGCGCTTGGGCGCCGGCTGCACCACCAGGTCCTCGGCCTTGGCCTTCTCGGCCTCGGCGCGGCTGACCCAGCCCAGGTCGGCCATCTGGTCGAGGATCCAGTTGCGGCGGGCGATGGCTTTGCCCTTGTTGCGGATCGGGTGGTAGTTGTCGGGCCCCTTGGGCAGGGCCGCCAGATAGGCGGCTTCCGACAGCGAAAGTTCGGGCAGCGACTTGCCGAAATAGTTGTAGGCGGCCGAGCCGACGCCGAACGAGCGATAGCCCAGCCAGATTTCGTTGAGATACAGCTCGAGGATCTGCTGCTTGTCGAGCGACTGCTCCAGGCGGCGGGCCAGGATCGCTTCCTTGAACTTGCGGCCCACCGTGGCGTCGCTGGTCAACAGGACGTTCTTGGCCACCTGCTGGGTGATCGTCGAGCCGCCTTCCAGGCGGCGGCCGCGCATGGCGTTGCCGACGTTCTTGAGCATGGCGCGCGAGAAGCCGCCCACGTCGACGCCGCCGTGCTTGAAGAAGTTGCGGTCCTCGGCGGCCATGAAGGCCTGGGCCAGCTGCGGCGGAATCTGGTCGTAGGGCACGAAGATCCGGCGCTCTTTCGAATATTCGCCGATCAGGGTGCCGTCCCAGGCGTAGACGCGCGTCGCCGTCGGCGGACGATAGTCCTGCAGCTCGCCCGCGTCGGGCATGTCGTGGAACAGCCACGCGGCATAGATGGCGATGGCGAACCCCGCCACCGCGATCGTCGACAGCACCGCGACGCCGGCTATGGCGATCCATCTTTCGGCGGGCTTCAAGTCCACACGGCCTCCGTCGAGCGGCGCAACGCGCGCACGCTCAAATCATCCAGAGGATGGCTGTAACCCGCATCGGGCGAGGCGCCAACGCCCCTGCCTCCTGCTATGCCCCACCCGGACGGGACCGGCCGCACACAACAACGAACACCAAACATCGTCATCCCGGCCGAAGCGTAGCGCAGAGCCGGGACCCGGGGGCCGCCGCATCGCGTCGGCGACCGCGAGGGCGACCGGATCGAACGCTGCGCCCAGCCCCCAGGGTTCCGGATAGCCTCTGCGAGGCTTTCGAGATGACGAAAGACGTTATAGCATTGATAAGATTGGACTTCCATAAAAGCCCAGTGGTGCCCCAACGAGAAGTCGCCTCAGCGAGCGCTGATCCGGGTCTGGGCCGCGAAGTAGGTTTCGATGGAGCTGGCCACGGCGTTCATCAACCGCTCGCGGCCTTGCGAGCTCTTCAGCAGCTTCTCGTCCTCGGCATTGGTCATGAAGCCCATTTCGAGCAGCACCGCCGGCACGTCCGGCGCCAGAAGCACGATAAAGCCGGCGTCGCGGTGGCTGCGGCGCAGCAGGACGGTCTCGTCGCCCACCTTTTCCAGCAGGGTCTCGGCGAAGGCGGCCGAGCGGTTCTTGGTGGCGCGCTGCGACAGGTCCAGCAGGATCTGGCCGACGGCGCGGTCGCGTCCCGGCAGGCTGGCCTTCATCAGCCAGTCGTCCTTCTCCAGCACCCGTGCGGCGCGCTCGGCGCCCTTTTCCGATAGGGTGTAGACGCTGGCGCCGCGGGTGCCGACGTCTGGCCCTGAGTCGGCGTGCAGCGAGATGAACAGGTCCGCGTCGGCGCGACGGGCGATCTGCACGCGCGATTCCAGCGGAATGAAGGTGTCGGTGTCGCGGGTCAGCACGACGATGAAGCGGCCGGACTTCTCCAGCTTGGCCTTCAGCGCCTTGGCCGCGGCCAGGGTGACGTCCTTCTCGTTGGTGTTGGCGCCGGCCGAGCCCGGGTCCTTGCCGCCATGGCCGGCGTCGATGACGATCGTCTTCTTCAGCTTCAGCGTCGCGGGCATGGCCGGGGTCGAGACGGTGGTCGGGCGCATGACGGACGCGCCGGCCGAGGCCGGGTCGGCGGCGGCCAGGTCGATCACATAGCGGAAGGCGGTCGCGCCGTCGGCCGGCGGCAGCAGGAAGCGGCGCTTGACCACGGCCTTGGACGAAAGATCCAGCGACAGGCGCGCGCCGCCGGCGGCCTCGTCGATGACCCAGCGGTCGACCAGGCCATGGCCCGCGCCCTGCAGGTCGCCGGAGACGGTGACGTTGGGCAGGCCCACCACGACCCGGCTGGCCGCGGCGCCGTCGCCGATCAGCTTGCCCACGGCCGCGCGGTCCAGGTCGATGACGACTCGGGTCTCGGCGCGGTCGCCGCCGAAGCGGACCTTCTGGACGCCGGCGGCCGGCGCGGGGCCTTGAACGGTCGCGACGGCCACACCGGCGAGCGCCAGGGCGCCGACGATCAAGGCCGCCTTCGCCCAACCCGTTCTCGCTGCTCCGATGACGACCTTACGCATTACCGCCCAGCCAATGGCGTTACCTGAAAAACCAATGACGGATATCGCCCGGGGCCGGTAGAGAAACCGTTAAGGAAACCGTCGACTTCATCAATTTCGTCGGTTGCTCCACGGCGCTTTTCATTTGTCTTCCGATGTTGCTAAAGTGGCGCCGTGCGCGGAGCGACGTCGTCAGACATGGCGCCCTGCGTGAGTGGTCCCCAAATGACGGACGCGTCCATAGCGCCCTCATGCCGGAGCCGCCGGACTTTGGAGTTTGCGGGCGATGGTCGGCGCGGGGCGGATGTCTCGACGGCCAAAGCCCGAAAGGGCCCGCGTCGGGCCCTGGCCGTTCTCGGCGACGACGCGTCATCCGATCCGCGCCACCCGGCGCGTCAAAGGAAACAAACGAAACCCCATGGGCTGCGCCGCACCCGATCGCCTCTGGCAACCGCCCTTCGAACTTCGCTTCGGCGAAGTCGCGGTCTGCGATGCGCGCGCCCTCCTTTCATATCGGCGCCCGGGCCTCGCGCCCGCCGCGCGCCGTGGAGATTCCCTGTATGTCGAAGAAGATGTTGATCGACGCCGCCCACGCCGAAGAGACGCGTGTGGTGGTGGTGGACGGTTCGCGGGTTGAAGAATTCGATTTCGAGAGCCAGACCCGCAAACAGCTTCGTGGAAATATCTATCTCGCCAAGGTGACCCGCGTTGAACCCAGCCTCCAGGCTGCGTTCATCGAATACGGCGGCAACCGCCACGGTTTCCTCGCCTTCAACGAGATCCACCCGGACTACTACCAGATCCCGGTCGCCGACCGCGAAGCGCTGATGCGCGATGATTCGCACGACGACGAGGACGACACCCCCGTTTCGCGCCGCGCCACCGGCGGCGAGGACGAGGACGACGCCAACGATCACGCCATCGACGACGACGAAGACGACGTCGAAGAGGAACTGGCGCGCCGCAAGCGCCGCCTGATGCGCAAGTACAAGATCCAGGAAGTGATCCGCCGCCGGCAGATCATGCTGGTCCAGGTCGTCAAGGAAGAGCGCGGCAACAAGGGCGCGGCCCTGACCACCTACCTGTCGCTGGCCGGCCGCTACGGCGTCCTGATGCCCAACACCGCCCGCGGCGGCGGCATCAGCCGCAAGATCACGGCCGTGACCGACCGCAAGCGCCTCAAGAGCGTGGTGCAGAGCCTGGACGTGCCGCAGGGCATGGGCCTGATCGTCCGCACGGCCGGCGCCAAGCGCACCAAGGCCGAGGTCAAGCGCGACTACGAATACCTGCTGCGCCTGTGGGAGAACATCCGCGACAACACGCTGCACTCGGTGGCGCCGGCGCTGATCTACGAGGAAGAAGACCTCGTCAAGCGCGCCATCCGCGACATGTACGACAAGGACCTCGACGGCATCTGGGTCGAGGGCGAGGCCGGCTACCGCGAAGCGCGCGACTTCATGCGCATGCTGATGCCCAGCCAGGCCAAGAAGGTCTTCCCGTACCGCGAGGCCACGCCGCTGTTCGTCAAGAACCGCATCGAGGACCACCTGGCGCAGATCTACTCGCCGGTCGTGCCGCTGCGTTCGGGCGGCTACCTGGTCATCAACCAGACCGAGGCCCTCGTCGCCATCGACGTCAACTCGGGCAAGGCCACGCGCGAGCGCAACATCGAGGCCACGGCCCTCAAGACCAACATCGAGGCGGCCGAGGAAGCCGCCCGCCAGCTGCGCCTGCGCGACCTGGCCGGCCTGATCGTCATCGACTTCATCGACATGGATGAAGCCAAGAACAATCGCACGGTCGAGAAGGTCCTTAAGGACGCCCTCAAGGACGACCGCGCCCGCATCCAGATGGGCAAGATCTCGGGCTTTGGCCTGATGGAGATCAGCCGCCAGCGTCGCCGCACCGGCGTGCTGGAAGGCACCACCCACGTCTGTGAGCACTGCGAAGGCACCGGCCGCGTCCGCTCGGTCGAATCCAGCGCCCTGGCCGCCCTGCGCGGCGTCGAGGTCGAGGCCCTTAAGGGCAGCGGCGCCGTCACGCTCAAGGTTAGCCGCGCCGTCGGCATCTACATCCTCAACGAAAAGCGCGCCTACCTGCAGCGCCTGCAACTGAACCACGGCGTGTTCGTCACCGTGCTGGTCGACGACGGCCTGCGCCAGGCCGAGCACGAGATCGAGCGCACCGAGCTGGGCGACCGCATCGCCCCGCCGGCCATCGCCTACGAGCCCGATCCGGTGTTCGACGAGGTCTTCGACGACGAGGACGAAGACGAGGAAGAAGAAATCGTCGCCGACGACGGCGACGAGGACGAAGACGAGGACGAAGCGCCCCGCAAGTCGGCCCGCTCGGACGAGGATCGCGGCGGTCGCCGCAACAAGCGCCGCCGTCGCGGCCGTCGCGACGAGGAGCCCTCTGAAGAGGTTTCGGAAGAGGGTGAAGGCGCCGAGTTCGACGCCGAGGCCGACGCCGATGGCGACGACGAGGATTCACGCCGCCGCCGCCGCCGCCGTGGCCGTCGCGGCGGTCGCCGCGGGGGTCGCGAGGACGGCGATCGCGCCGCCGACGTCTATGTCTGGAACCGTCCGCGCGTTCCGTTCGGCGACAACCCCTATGTCTGGCACGATCCGGAAGCGCTGGAAGCCCGTGGCGGCGAAGGCCGTCGCGATCGCGGCGAGCGCCCGGACCGCGCCGAGCGCCAAGACCGCGCCGAGCGTCCTGAGCGGCAGGAGCGCGCCGAGGCCGCCGAGCGTCCGGAACGCGCCGAGCGTTCGGAGCGTCGCGAGCGCCGTCGCGGCGGTCGTGACCGCCAGCCGGCCGCCGAGGCCCCGATCGCTCCGGTCGAGGTCGAGGACGTCGCGCCGCTGGTGCTCGAGCCGCCGGTGATCGAAGGCCCGCCCGCCGACGTGTGGGTCGAGCTGCCGACGCCGGAAGAAACCACCCAGGCCAAGAAGCCGCGCCGCTCACGCAGCCGTGGCCGCAAGGCCGCCGCCGAGACCGAGGTCGAGACGACCGAGGCCGTCGAAGCTGTCGCGGAACAGGCCGCCGAGCCGATCGCCGAGACCGTCGCTGACGCCACCCCGATCGTCGCCGCCGACGTCGAGATCGCTCCGGAACCGGCCCCCGAGCCGGTCGCCGAAGTCGCCGTCGAAGCCGCCCCGGCGCCCGTCGAAACGGTCGTCGAGACGCCGGTCGAGCCCGAGCCCGCGCCTGTCGCGGCCGAGCCCGATCCGAACGAGATCAGCGCCCCTCCCGCCCAGCCCAAGCGCGGCTGGTGGCGTCGCGGCTGATCCGACAGCAAAGGACCGCGGCGGCGCCATGGCGTCGCCGCGGTTCGCGCCTATATCCCCTCCTAGACAAGCCTCGCCCTTGCGATTTCCAGCCGCGCCCGCTGCGCGCTAGACTGCCGGACGGCGCGGGGGCGCGACCAGGAGACCATCGATGACGTCCCGCAAGAGGACCGTCGGCAAGACGTTCGGCGCCGGCCTTTCCGCCCTCGCCCTGCTGGCCTCCGTGGCGGCCCCGATCGCGGCCCAGGCCCAAGGCCTGTCGCTGATCCGCGACACCGAGATCGAAGAGATCCTGCACCGCGATTCCGACCCGATCTACGCGGCGGCGGGCCTGGATCCCAAGACGGTCCGTATCCTGCTGGTCGGCGACAAGGAACTGAACGCCTTCGCGACCCAGGGCCTGATGATGGGCCTCAACACCGGCCTGATTCTGCAGACCGAGACCCCCAACCAGCTCAAGGGCGTCATCGCCCACGAAACCGGCCACCTCGCCGGCGCCCACCCGCTGCGCTCGGACGAGATGATGAAGGCCGGCCTTCGGCCGATGATACTGACGATGGGCTTAGGGGTCCTGGCGGCTCTCGCCGGTGCGCCCGACGCCGGCGCGGTGCTGCTGGGCAACGCCAGCTATTTCGGCACGCTCGGCGCGCTGGGCTACAGCCGCGAGCAGGAGTCCCGCGCCGACCAGGCCGGGGCCAACTTCCTGGAAGCCACCGGCCAGTCGGGCCGCGGCCTCGTCGAGTTCTTCGACAACTTCCGCTACCAGGAGGTCTTCGACCAGTCGCGGCGCTTTGCGTACTTCCGCAGCCACCCGCTGTCGTCCGACCGCATCGAGGCCCTTCGGGCCAAGGTCGAGCGCCTGCCGCACTACGACGCCGTCGACACCCCCGACGAGCTGGCCGAGCACGAGATCATGAAGGCCAAGCTCGAGGGGTTCATCAATCCCCAGACGGCCCTGATCAAGTACCGCGAGACCGACCGCAGCTTCCCGGCCCGCTACGCCCGCTCAATCGCCTACTACCAGATGAAGGAGCCCGACCGGGCCCTGAAGATCCTCGACGACCTGATCGCCGAGAACGACAAGAACCCCTACCTCTGGGAGCTCAAGGGCCAGATCCTGTTCGAGTTCAACCGCGTCGCCCTGGCCGAGGAGCCGCAGCGCCGCTCGGTGGCGCTCAAGCCCGACGCGGCCCTGCTGCGCATCAATCTGGGCCAGACCCTGATCGGCCTCGACGACCCCAAGAAGATCGAGGAAGGCGTCGGCGAGCTGAAGCGCGCCCTGATCAACGAGGGCGACAACGCCGTCGCCTGGCGCCTGCTGGCCCAGGCCTACGACAAGCAGGGCAAGGACGGCGAGGCGCGCCTGGCCACCGCCGAGCAGTACTTCAACCTGGGCGCCGTCCAGGAAGCCCGGGTGTTCGCCATGCGCGCCCGCGAGCTCCTCAAGAAGGACACGCCCGACTGGCGGCGCGCCACCGACATCGTGCTGGCCTCCCGCCCCAGCGACCAGGACCTCAAGGCCCTGGCCAAGGAAGGCCTGACGGCGTCCAATCCCTGATCGCCGATTCCCCCAAAGACCGAGCTGAGACCGAGATCCGAATGCCCTTTCGCCGTCCCCTCGCCCTGGCCGCCGCCACCCTCGTCCTGACGACCGGCATGGCCGCCTGCAGCCAGCCCAAAAGCGACGAGGAATTCGGCAAGAAGGTCAGGGCTTACCTGCTGGAAAATCCGGAGGTCCTGCTGGAGGTCAGCGCCAAGCTGCAAGAGAAGCAGATGGCCCAGGCCGCCTCCAAGTCGCAGGGGGCGATCGCCAAGCACCGCCAGGCCATCGAGCGTGATCCGCGCGACTTCGTGGCCAATCCCAATGGCGCGATCACGGTCACCGAGTTCTTCGACTACAAGTGCGGCTACTGCAAGATCGCCGCCCCGCAGGTGGTCGAGATCATCGAGAAGAACCCCGACGTCCGCTTCGTCTTCAAGGAGTTCGTGATCTTCGGCCGCGAGTCCGAGCTGGCCGCCCGCATGGCCATCGGCGCCCAGGCCCAGGGCAAGACCCTGCCCGTCTACAAGGGCATGATGGCCGAGAAGAGCCTCGACGAAGCCGCCATCGCCCGCATCGCCAAGGCCGCCGGCGTCGACGTCGAGAAGGCCCGCGCGGACGGCGCCAACGCCGCCGTCACCCAGCAGCTCCAGGACGTCCAGGGCCTGGCCCAGGCGCTGCACATCGAGGGCACGCCGGCCTTCATCGTCGGCGACAAGATGATCCCCGGCGCCGACATGAAGGCTCTCAGCCTGGCCATCGAGGAAGCCCGCATCGCGGCCAAGAAGAAGGGCTGACGCTTTGACTGACCGGGCGGCAAGGATCGCCCGGCGGTTGAAACGGCGCGGCAAGCTTTGCCGGGAACGCCGAGCCCCTCAGCGACACGCTGTCGCAACCTTTTGAAATCTTTGGAAACGCCGTGCGAGCCCAGCTTGCACGGCGTTTGCTTTGCACCTCCCGCCAGATCAGCGGCGGGAGTTCTCATGCTTGTCTCCGGTTCCAATCCCTGGGCGACGATGTCGACCTCGGCGATCGATCGCGTCAACGGCGCGGCCTCGACCTTCGCCCCGGCCTCATCCGGCGTCGGCGGCGCCTCGGCCCGCCAGGAACTCTACGACTACGCCGCCAAGTCGCCGGCCGAGAAGATGCGGGCGGCCATACTTGGCAAGCTGGGGCTCACCGAGGAAGACGTCGCGGCGATGGATTCCAAGGAACGCGAAAAGCTCGAAGCCAAGATCAAGCAGATGATCAAGGACGAGGTCACCCAGCAGGCCGAGGAGAAGAAGGGCGTGCTGGTCGACTTCAAGGCCTAGAACAAAGATCCTCCCCCTCTGGGGGAGGTGTCCGCGAAGCGGACGGAGGGGGGACGTTTTCAGCTGCTGCTGCAACAACGGCCTACACCCCTGCCCGCCCCGCCAGCCGTCATCCCGGCCGCAGCGAAGCGAAGAGCCCGGATCGAGGGGCGGCCGCAACGCGCCGGCCGCCGCCCGGAAGAGAACCTCGCAGCCAAGCCCAGTCCCCTGGGTCCTGGGTCTGCGGCGCTTCGCGCCTTCGCCCGGGATGACAAGGATAGGTGCTAGATCAGCCCCGCCAGCGGCGAGCTGGGATCGGCGTACAGGCGCTTCTGCATGCGACCAGCCAGATAGGCCTCGCGACCGGCGATGACCGCGTGCTTCATGGCCTTGGCCATGCGGATCGGGTCCTTGGCCTCGGCGATGGCGGTGTTCATCAGGATGGCGTCGCAGCCCAGTTCCATGCCGATGGCCGCATCCGAGGCCGTGCCGACGCCGGCGTCGACCAGAACCGGCACCTTGGCGTTCTCGACGATGATCCGCAGGTTGACGCGGTTCTGGATGCCCAGGCCCGAACCGATCGGCGCGCCCAGCGGCATGATCGCCACCGCGCCGGCCTCTTCCAGCTTCTTGGCGTAGACCGGGTCGTCCGAGCAGTAGACCATCACCTGGAAGCCGTCGGCGACCAGCAGCTTCAGCGAGCGCAGGGTCTCTTCCATGTCCGGGAACAGGGTCTTGGGGTCCGACAGCACCTCCAGCTTCACCAGGTCCCAGCCGCCGGCCTCGCGGGCCAGGCGCAGGGTGCGCACGGCGTCCTCGCCGGTGAAGCAGCCCGCCGTATTAGGAAGATACGTGAACTCGGTCGGCTTGATGTAGTCGACCAGCAGCGGCTGGCTGGGATCGGTCAGGTTCACGCGGCGCACGGCCACGGTGACGATCTCGGCCCCGGCCGCGCGGGCGGCGGCGGCGTTGGTCGCATAGTCCTTGTACTTGCCCGTGCCCACGATCAGGCGCGAGCTGAAGGTGCGACCGGCGACGGTCCAGGTTTCGTCGGCGGGGGCGGCCGGCGCGGCGGATTCGGGGGAAACGTGCGCGTTCATGCGGCCGGTTTACGCCTGGGCAGCCTGGGTTTCAAATCCGTAGAGGCGCGGAAGGTGGTGTTCACGCCCCTCCCCGTAAAATCCCCGCGAAAGCGGGGCCCAGGTGTTTTATCGTCGAGCGCTGCTGGCTTCAGAAAAGCCTGGGTCCCCGCGTTCGCGGGGATTGGACGGATTTGTGGGCCAGACGGGGATAGAGCAGCGTGGATCCCCGGCGTTCGGCGAAAACTCCTGAACCAATCCAATCACTTGCAACTTTCTCAGCGTGCTGGATCAGACGCGCCAAATCCCGACGCATAATCATTGGGTCCCGTCGCGGGGAGAGGGCGCAAGGATCCGGCCCGAAGCGTGCGACGTGGATGCGATCGAGCGGGGCCGCCGGAGCTGCGTGAGCAGGGCCGGGCCAGGCTTGAATGAGGATGGGGGACGTAAACCCATCCATCGGGAGCTTGCCTGACGAGGCTCCCGCCCGTCCGAGGGTTCGCGCCGCCATGCACGCCTGGCCGCCAAGAAACGGGGCGCATTGCATGGGGAAGGGACAAAGGGCGGAAGAGGCCCGCGCGTCCCGGCCTGAGGAACAACGATCGCGCGGGGCGTTCCAGCTTCGTCGAAACGGTACTTAGAATTCACACATCCGGGCGAGGCCTGGACGCCCCGCGCCCTCTCCACAAGCTCAGCGGCAAGCCGCGTGAGAGCGCAACCCCGTTCCCTCTCCCGCAAGGGGAGAAGGGCTCCGAAGTCACCCGCCGCCGATGAATGTCACGATCTCGATACGGTCGCCGTCCGCCAGCGCCGTGTCGGCGTACAGCGAGCGCGGGGCGATCTCGAGGTTGCGCTCGACCGCCACCTTGCGGGCGTCCAGGCCCAGGGCGGCCACCAGGTCCGCGATGCTGGCGACGCCGTCGAATTGGCGGTCTTCGCCGTTCAGTAGAAGTCTCATCTCACCTCCGAAGCGAGCCCTGCTTGTGACGCGGCGGAACCGGCTATACAAGACCTCCGGAATCGACGGCGGAGCCGAATGGTCAAACCGATCCATGTGCTGAGCGGGCCCAATCTCAACCTGTTGGGAACGCGGGAGCCCGAGATCTACGGCAAGGACACCCTGGATGACGTGCGCGTGCGCTGCGAGGCGCGGGCCGCGGCCAGGGGGCTTTCCGTCGTGTTCCGGCAGAGCAATCACGAAGGCGTGCTGATCGACTGGGTGCAGGAAGCCCGCACCGAGGCCAGCGCGCTCGTGATCAATCCGGCGGGTTATGGACATACCTCCATCGCCCTCCTCGACGCCCTGAAGACCTTGAATATCCCGGTCATCGAGTGTCACCTGTCGAACCCTGCGGCGCGGGAGGAGTTCCGCCGCCACACCTTCGTTTCGCTCGCGGCGACCGGCCTGGTCTCCGGCTTCGGCGCTGCGAGTTATGAACTGGCCATCGAGGCCGCCGCCGGACTGATCAGCGTCGACTGACGTCCGCGCCCCGGCCCCAACTGATAAGGTAAGCTTCAATGTCTAATCCGAAGGCCCCCGCCGAGACGGCCGAAACCCCGTCGATCGACGCCCGCCTGGTCCGCAAGCTGGCCGATATCCTCAAGGACACCGGCCTGACCGAGATCGAGGTCGAGCACGGCGGCCTGAAGATCCGCGTCGCCCGTGAACTGACCGTCGCCCCGACCACCTACGTCGCCGCGCCGGCCCCGGTCGCCGCGCCGGTCGCCGCCCCGGCTCCGGCCGCGCCCGCCGCCGAAGCCGCCGCCGCTCCGGCCCCCGCCGCCGTTCGTGGCGACGCCGTGAAGTCGCCGATGGTCGGCACCGCCTATCTCTCGCCGCAGCCCGGCGCCGACGCCTTCATCAAGGTGGGCGACACCGTCTCGGCCGGCCAGACCCTGCTGATCGTCGAAGCCATGAAGACCATGAACCCGATCTCCGCCCCGAAGGCCGGCAAGATCGTCGAGATCCTGGTCGCCGACGCCCAGCCCGTCGAGTTCGGCGAGCCGCTCGTCGTCATCGAGTAATCGCCATGTTCGACAAGATCCTCATCGCGAACCGGGGCGAGATCGCGCTCCGGGTTCACCGCGCCTGCAAGGAAATGGGCATCGCCACCGTGGCGGTCCATTCCGAGGCCGACCGCAACTCGATGTGGGTGCGCCTGGCCGACGAGAGCGTGTGCATCGGCCCCGCCCCGGCGGCCAAGAGCTACCTCAACATCCCGTCGATCATCGCCGCCGCCGAGATCACCGGCGCCCAGGGCATCCACCCGGGCTACGGCTTCCTGTCGGAGAACGCCCGCTTCGCCGAGATCGTCGGCGCGCACGGCTTCACCTTCATCGGTCCGAAGCCCGAGCACATCCGGATGATGGGCGACAAGATCACCGCCAAGCAGGCCGTGAAAGACGCCGGCATCCCGGTCGTTCCCGGCTCTGACGGCGGCGTCTCGACCGAGGAAGAGGCCTTCGCGGCCGCCGACAAGATCGGCTTCCCGGTGCTGATCAAGGCCGCCGCTGGCGGCGGTGGTCGCGGCATGAAGGTCGCCCAGACCCGTGAAGACCTCGCCGAGGCGGTCGCGACCGCGCGCGCCGAGGCCCGCGCCGCCTTCGGCGACGACACGGTCTACATGGAGCGCTACCTCCAGAAGCCGCGCCACATCGAGCTGCAGGTCATCGCCGACAGCCACGGCAACGTGGTGCACCTGGGCGAACGCGACTGCTCGCTGCAGCGCCGCCACCAGAAGGTGCTGGAAGAAGCCCCCTCGCCCGCCCTGTCGGCCGAGGGTCGCGCCAAGATCGGCAAGGTCGTGGTCGATGCGGTCAAGGCCATCGGCTATCTCGGCGTCGGCACCATCGAGTTCCTGTGGGAGAACGACGAGTTCTTCTTCATCGAGATGAACACCCGCCTGCAGGTGGAGCACCCGGTCACCGAAGCCATCACCGGCATCGACCTGGTGCGCGAGCAGATCCGCATCGCCGCGGGCCTGCCGCTGTCGTTCACCCAAGAAGACGTCGTGTTCGAGGGCCACGCCATCGAATGCCGCATCAACGCCGAGAACGCCCGCACCTTCACGCCCTCGCCGGGCACGGTGACGGACTTCCACGCGCCGGGCGGCCTGGGCGTGCGCCTGGATTCGGCGATCTACACCGGCTACGCGATCCCGCCGTACTACGACAGCCTGATCGGCAAGCTGATCGTCCACGGCCGCGACCGCGCCGAGTGCATCGCGCGCCTCAAGCGCTGCCTGGGCGAAATGGTCGTCGGCGGCGTCGAGACCACGATCCCGCTGTTCCAGGACCTGCTGGTTCAGCCCGACATCCTGGCCGGCGACTACGACATCCACTGGCTGGAACGCTGGATCAAGTCGCAGGGCTAAGGCCTTATCTTGGTCGGCCCCGGAGCGATCCGGGGCCGATCGGGACGATCGGAACCCACTGACGCGCATGGACGACGCCTTCGGCCTCGACGATCTCGTCGCCTGCTACGAACGCGGCGTCTTCCCCATGGCCGACGCGCGCCATGACGAACGCCTCTTCCTCATCGATCCGCAATGGCGCGGCGTGCTGCCGCTCGACGCCATGCACATTCCCCGTCGCCTGGCGCGCACCGTGCGGTCCGAGCCCTTCGAGGTGCGCGTCGACACCGCCTTCGACACCGTGGTCGAGGCCTGCGCCTCGTCCCGTCCGGGACGCCTGGAGACCTGGATCAACGCTCCGATCCAGAAGATGTACGGCATGCTCTACGCCGCCGGCCGCGCCCACAGCGTCGAGTGCTGGCAAGGTGGCGAGCTGGTGGGCGGGCTCTACGGCGTCTCGCTGGGCGCGGCCTTCTTCGGCGAAAGCATGTTCTCGACTGCCCGCGACGCCAGCAAGGTGGCGCTGGTGCATCTGGTCGGCCGCCTGAACGTCGGCGGCTACAAGCTGCTCGACACCCAGTTCATCACCGATCACCTGGCGCAGTTCGGCACGGTCGAGATTTCGCGCGCCGACTACAAGCGCCGACTCGCCAAGGCCCTGACGGCCGAATCCGATTTCTACTTGCTGGGACCGGCCGCGACCGGGGCCGACGTCTTGCAGGCGATCAGCCAGGCGTCATAGACCGGGTGCTCCAGCGGATTCAGGCCCGGCGAACTGGCGTACATCCACCCCTTGAACACTTGACGGCCGGCCGGAGCGGCGCGGCCCGGCAAGGCCTTGGGCTGGGTGTCGATGGTCAGATAGGCGATCTGGTCGGGCGCCAGCTCGTCGGCGGCCGTGACCTCGCAGGCGCGCGCCGTGAAGACCAGGGTCTTGTAGCGGATCGGCTGCCCCACCGGGACCTCGAAGCGCATGGTCTCGGTCGTGACCTTGTCCAGCGCCTGGATGATGGCCACGCCGTAGCGACCGCGCTTGGCGGGTTCGGCGGGCTTGGCCGGAGCGGTGGCGACCGGCTTGGCGGGAACGGGGTCGGCCGCGGGCGGCGGGGCCGGCTCGGGCGGCGGCGCGCCGTTGGACGGCGCCGGCTGCTGGACGGGCTTGGGCGCCGGGGCTACCGGCGCGGGCTGGGCCGTAGGCGGCGTCGCGGCCGCTGGCGGCTGCTGCACGGGCCGCGCCTGTTGCGGAGCGGCCTGCAGCGCCCAGGCGGCGCCGACGGCGAACGGAACCGCGGCGACCAGGATCGCCGCGCCCTGCAGGCTGCGCCGCTTGAGGCTCATCTTATTCCGGCGACCAGGACTGATAGTCGCTGGTGGCGACGGCGCGCTCGCCGCCACGACCGATGGCGCCCTTCGGACGCCAGGCGTGGACGGTGCCCGTCAGGTTCGGCAGGTGGTCCTTTTCCCACGCCCGACGCGGCAGCGGCGCCTGGGTCGGCGGCTCGTCGAAGGTGTAGTGCAGCCAGCCGCTCCAGTCCGGCGGAACCTTGGAGGCCTCGGCGTAGCCGTCATAGATCACCCAGCGACGCTTGCGGTCGTCGTAGCTGTCCTTGTTGTCGCGGGCTTCGAAGTAGCGGTTGCCGTACTCGTCCTTACCCACGAACACGCCCCGGCGGGAAATGTGGAAACGCTGACCCAGGGTCGCTCCGTTCCACCACGTGAAGATCGCTTTCAGCACTGCGCGGCACCCAATCTAGCAAAGGCCTTCGCGACCGAAAAAGCGCGGCGCGAAGCGGGCGGACTATAGGTCGCCGAGCCCTCAGCGTCCAGCCGAGCCGTCACGGAAGCGCGCTTCAAGATGTTGTGGACAGCATCAGCTACAGACCCAACATCTATTGATGGTTATCGACCTCCGGTTTAGGGTTGACACCATGACGAAGCACCCGCCGCGGAATCGGCCCATGCGCTTTGAACGACTCTTCGCCGGACGAGCGCCGGAATCCGACTTGCGCGAGATCGAACGGCCCGACCGCTTCATCGAAACCCTTGCGCCCCTGGGCTGGCCCGACGCCCGCGTCGAAGCCTGGCTGGACTGGGCGCCGCCGGGCGCATCCGATCCCGAGAGCCCCCTCGACGGCGCGCTGGAGCGCCATGCCGCCCGCCTGACCAAGGCCGGTCGCGAGGCGGGGCTCTTCGCCTCGGAAGCCGACGCTCGCGCCTTCGCCGCCGACCTCGTCGACAGCATGCTCGCCGGCTATGCCGCGCCCGCCGGCCCGGCGGCCGCCCTGCCCGCGCCGCTGCACGTTTCCACCATCGAGTTCCGCGCCGCCGCCGCCGAGCACGTGAGCCTCGCCCGCGCCGATCGCCTGGCTCGCGAGGCCGCCTCCCGGCTGGACGCCGCCCTGACCGCCGTCGCCGACTCGGTCTTGCGCTGCGAGGGCGACGCGCGGGCCTGCGCCGACCCTTCCCGAAACGTCGCCCTGGCTCGCGCCGCCCAGAAGGCGCGCGCGGCCGGCGCCAGCGACGCGAGCATCGCCGACGCCGTGGCCAGCGCCGGCGCGCCAGGCTTCTCCACCTCCGCCGCCCGGCCCGCCACGATCCCACCCCTGCTCGCCCTGGCCGAACCGACCGACGTGGCCGCGGGCGACGAGTTCGCCGCCCTGGCCGCCCGGGCCAGCTGGGAAACCGGCGGCGTCACCCTGGCCCTGTCGCCCGCCGACGCCGACCAGCTGGCGGCCGGCGCCACGGCCCGAGCGGCCGTCAACGCCGCGGCTTTCCTCGGCGATGACGGCTTCGACCTCGCCGGCTTCCGTCACGCCGTTCGGCTCTGGGCCGTGGCCCTCGAGCTCGACCGCCCGCAGGACGGCGCCGTGGCGTTGACCCTGGCCGGCGTCGGCGACTGGCTGCTGGCCCAGAACCTTTCGCCCGCGACCGAGGCTGGTCGCGACGCGGCCGCAGCCCTCTGGGCCGTGACCGCCGGCGAGGCGCTGACGGCCTCGGCCTCCGTAGCGGAGGCCCTCGGGGCCGCCGAGGCCTTCACCGTCGAATCCGAACGCATCCTGGCCGGCCTCGCCCGACGCGCCGAAGCCGCCGCCGCATTGACCGCGCCGCTCGCCGCGGAGGCGACCGCGGGGCTGCAAGCCGCCCTGGCCGCGGCCAAGGCCCACGGTCTGCGCGGCGTCGGCCTCGTCGCGGCCTTCGAGGACTCCGAGACCGCCCTGCGCCTGGGCGCGGCTCCCGGCCTCGATAGCGGCTGGAGCCTGGTCCTGCCCTCGGAGACCAGCGACGGCGTCGCCGTGCCCCAGCTTTCCGCCAGCGCCCAGGCCGCCCTGCGCGCCGCGGGGGCCGACCTCGACGCGGTGCGGGTGCACGCCCTGGGCGCCGGATCGCTCGAAGACGCCCCCGGCGTCGACCATCGCGAGCTGACCGCCGTCGGCTTCACCAGCCACGAGATCGGCCTGGCCGAGGCCGCATTGCGCGCCCGCGGCGACCTGCGAGCGGCCTTCGCCCCCGCCATCGTCGGCGCCGACTTCATCGGCGACGTGCTGGGCGCTTCCCGCGAAGCCCTCGCCGATCCGGCGTTCGACACCCTGGCCTTCGCAGGCTTCGCGGCGGACGCCGTCCTCGAGGCCGAGCGCCACGCTGTCGGAACCGGCCGCCTGTTCGACAGCCCCACCCTCGCGAGCCAAACTCAGGACCTGCTGCGCGCCTTCGAGGCGCCGGCGCAAGCCGGTCGCATCGCCATCACCGCCGCCGTCGAGATCTTCGCCTGCGCGCCCTGGCCGCTGGCCCTGGTCGCGCCGTTCGACGCCCGTCCGGCCGATCTGCTGCGACTTCAGGCCTCCGCCGCCCGCGCCGGCGTCCGCGCCCTGAAGCTGTCGCGCGCTCCGGCGCCGGCCGACTTCGCCCTCGACCTGCCCGAAGCCCCGGCCGAGACGCCGCGCGCTAGGCCGCCCGAGCCGATCGTCACCGAGCGCGTGGTCGAAAAGGTGGTCGAGCGCCAGCGCGAGCGCCGCAAGCTGCCCGACCGCCGCAAGGGCTACATCCAGAAGGCGGCCGTCGGCGGCCACAAGGTCTATCTGCACACCGGCGAGTACGAGGACGGCGAGGTCGGCGAGATCTTCATCGACATGCACAAGGAAGGCGCCGCCTTCCGCAGCCTGATGAACAACTTCGCCATCGCGATCTCCATCGGTCTGCAATACGGCGTGCCGCTGGACGAGTTCGTCGACGCCTACGTCTTCACCAAGTTCGAGCCCGCCGGGCCGGTGACGGGCAACGACTCGATCAAGTCGGCGACCTCGATCCTCGACTACATCTTCCGCGAACTGGGGGTCTCGTACCTGGGCCGAGACGACCTGGCCAACGGCGACCCGCAGGAGTTCAACGCCGACGGCCTGGGGCGGGGCAAGAACGCCGACGTCGAGGACGAGGCCGAGGAGCCCGCGCCGCTGCCGGCGTCGAAGTTCATCTCCAAGGGCTTCTCGCGCGGCGCGACGCCCGACAACCTGGTGTTCGCCGCCTTCGGGCGCCGCAAGGACGACGCGGCCAAGACCGGCGCGCCCGCCGACCAGGCCGACATCTGCCCGGCCTGCGGCGACGTGGCCCTGAGCCGCAAGGGCGGCCTGGTGGTCTGCGAAAGCTGCAACGGCCAGGCCGAACGGCCCTCGCCGCGCGGCTGAGTTTCCGGCGCGGGACTTGCTGCGTTGGCGGCAAGTCCCCCATCCCGCCCTTTCCATCGCCAAGGACGCGTGCCGAAATGAAACCTCTGGCCCTCCTCGCCGCCGCCGCGCTGTCGACCCTGGCCTTGGCCGGTCCCGCCCTGGCGCAGAACGCCGGCCAGATCGCCGGCGTGCGCCGCGGCGCCGACTGCCCACGCTGCAACCTGTTCCAGGCCGACCTTTCGGGCCTGACGCTGCGGGCCAAGAACCTGTCCGGCGCCCGCCTGCGCCAGGCCGACCTGTCTCTGGCGGTGATGGGCCGCACGCGGTTCAGCGGCGGCGACCTGCGCGACGTCAATGCCTATGGCGGCGTCTTCGGCGGGGCCAGCTTCGCCAAGGCCGACCTGACCAACGCCACCTTCGTCGGCGCCTATCTGGAGGGCGCGAGCTTCGCCGGCGCCAACCTGTCGGGCGTCAACTTCTCGGGGGCCGAACTGGACCGCGCGAGCGGCCTCACCCAGGCCCAGCTGAACCGGGCCTGCGGCGATCCGTCGACGACCCTGCCGCGCGGCCTGTCGATCCCCCGCTGCCGCTGAGCCGAAGCCTCAGTGCACCGGCAGCATCAGGTGCGCGTAGGGCGTGTCCGGGAACATGACGTAGGGCTTTGAGGTGTCCGGACGCGCGCCGCCGGGATAGCCGACCAGCATGCCCGGCGCCCCGACGACCATGACGTGCGGACCCGTCTTGACCCAGTCGTGGCCGTCCATCGGCTTGGTGGCGTACGGATCCAGGTTGCTGGGGTCCGAGCCGCCCATCAGCATGTAGATGAAGCCCGGCTTGCCTTCCGGCGGCGGCTTGCGGCCGAACATGGCCATGGCCCATTCCATCGCGTTGGCGTCGGCGCACATCGGGTCGACGCCCGGCGTGGTCGGGATGTCGGGCATGCAGGTGTAGCCGTTGGTCCCGTCGCGCAGGTGGCGCATCGAGCCGTCGGCGGCGAAGGTCATGATCGCCGCGTCCTTGGCCAGCGCGGGCGGCGCGGCCGACATGGCGCTGTCGATGGCCTTCTGGTCCGCCATGGTCGGCGGGGAAGAAGCGTAGGCGCCCGTCGCGGCCGACAGGCAGAGGCATAGGGCAAGCGTGGTCCTGAACATCGGGAACCCTCCCTGGGCGCACCCCCGACAGCGTCACCATAGCACGAAAAAGCCCTCCGAGCCGAGCGGCCGGAGGGCTTTGTCTTTCAGGCGCTTGCCGCCAGGTCTTAGACCTTGGTGGCCTACACCTTGATCGGAGGAGCGGTGCGGATGTGCAGCTCCTTGAGCTGCTTGTCGAGCACGTTGGCCGGCGCGTTCATCAGCAGGTCCTGGCCCTGCTGGTTCAGCGGGAAGGCGATGACCTCGCGGATGGCGACCTGCTCGGCCAGCAGCATGACGATGCGGTCGATGCCGGGCGCCAGACCGCCGTGCGGCGGGGCGCCGAAGCGGAAGGCGTTCAGCATGCCGCCGAACTGCTCCTCGACGACTTCCGGACCGTAGCCGGCGATCTCGAAGGCTTTCAGCATGATCTCGGGCTTGTGGTTCCGGATCGCGCCCGAGCACAGCTCGTAGCCGTTGCAGACGATGTCGTACTGGTAGGCGCGGATGGTCAGGGGGTCCTGGCCTTCCAGGGCTTCCAGGCCGCCCTGCGGCATCGAGAACGGGTTGTGCGAGAAGTCGACGCGCTTCTCGTCCTCGTTCCACTCGAACATCGGGAAGTCGACGATCCAGCAGAACTTGAACTGCTCTTCGGCGACCAGCTTCAGCTCCGTGCCGACGCGGGTGCGGGCCAGACCCGCGAACTTGGCGAACACGGCCGGATCGCCGGCCACGAAGAAGGCGGCGTCGCCGGCGCCCAGGCCCAGGCTTTCCATCAGGCCTTGCGTGGGCTCACCCAGGTTCTTGGCGATCGGGCCGCCCCAGCCGCCCTGGTCTTCCGACCAGAACACATAGCCGAGACCGGGCTGGCCTTCGCCCTGGGCCCAGCTGTTCATGCGGTCGCAGAAGGCCCGCGAACCGCCGGTCGGGGCCGGAATGGCCCAGATGGCGTTCTTGGCGTCGGCGCCGAGGATCTTGGCGAACAGGCCAAAGCCGCCGTCACGGAAGTGCTCGGAGACGTCGGCCATCTTGATCGGGTTGCGCAGGTCGGGCTTGTCGCTGCCGTACCAGGCCATCGACTGGGCGTAGGTCAGGCGCTCGAAGCCCTTGTGCTCGAGCGTCGCGCCGAAGTCGTTGGTGAAGGTGTGGGTTTCGCTGATCGGCGAGACCGGCTTGCCGTTCGAGAACTCCTCGAAGACGCCGTGCATGACCGGCTCGATGGCCGCGAACACGTCTTCTTGCGTCACGAAGCTCATCTCGACGTCGAGCTGGTAGAACTCGAGCGAGCGGTCGGCGCGCAGGTCTTCGTCGCGGAAGCACGGGGCGATCTGGAAGTAGCGGTCGAAGCCCGAGACCATCAGCAGCTGCTTGAACTGCTGGGGCGCCTGGGGCAGCGCGTAGAACTTCTCGGGATGCAGGCGCGAGGGCACCAGGAAGTCGCGCGCGCCTTCCGGCGACGACGCCGTCAGGATCGGCGTCTGGAACTCGTTGAAGCCCTGCGCGAACATGCGGTTGCGGATCGACTGGATCACGCGCGAGCGCAGCACGATGTTCTTGTGCAGGGTCTCGCGGCGCAGGTCGAGATAGCGGTGCTTGAGGCGGATTTCCTCGGGATAGTCGGGCTCGCCGAAGACCGGCAGCGGCAGCTCGTCGGCGGTCGACAGCACCTCGACGTCGGTGACGCGGATCTCGATCTCGCCGGTCGGCAGGTTGGGGTTCACCACGGCGGCGTCACGGGCGATGACCACGCCGTCGACGCGGATCACGCTCTCGGCGCGCAGGCGCTCGACGATGGCGAAGCCGGGGGTTTCAGGGTGCAGGACCAGCTGGGTCAGGCCGTAGTGGTCGCGCAGGTCGATGAAGACCAGGCCGCCGTGGTCGCGCTTGCGGTGGATCCAGCCCGACAGACGCACATTGGCGTTGGTGTCGCTGGCCCGAAGAGCGCCGCAGTTATGGGTGCGATAGGCGTGCATCGTGGTCATGAAAGGCTTCGAAACGCGTTGATTTGCAAGGCGCGGAAAGGCGCATGCGGGGGCGTTTATGTCAAGGATTCTGGCAAGCTTGTTCCTTCTCCCTGGAGGGAGAAGGTGGCGGTCGAAGACCGTCGGATGAAGGGTTAGGGACCGTTGACGGCGTGCCGGCACTCCGTTTAGCGGCGTACACCCTCACCCTCCCACCGCTCGCGCGGCGGGCCCCTCCCTCTCCCCTCCGGGAGAGGGAGCAGGTGGGTGACCTCACCCCGTCACGAAGACCTTCTTCAGTTCGGTCTTCAAGATCTTGCCGTTGGCGTTGCGAGGCAGGGTCTCGGGCCAGAAGATCACCTTCACCGGCACCTTGAAGGCGGCCAGGCGGTCGGCGACGAAGGCGCGCAGTTCGTCTTCGGTCGCGGTCGCGCCGGGTTTCAGGGTGACGACGGCGGCGGGTTCTTCGCCGAGGGTCTTGTGCTCGACGCCGACGAGGGCGGCGTCCATCACCGCCGGATGGTCGTAGAGAACGTTCTCCACCTCGATGCAGTAGATGTTCTCGCCGCCGCGGATCAGCATGTCCTTGGCCCGGTCGATGATGTAGCAGAAGCCCTCTTCGTCGAGGCGGGCGAGATCGCCCGTGCGCACCCAGCCGTCGATGAAGGTCTGGGCCGTGGCCTCGGGCTTGTTCCAGTAGCCCTTCACCACCTGCGGCCCCTTGCACCACAGCTCGCCCACCGAACCGATCGGCAGCTCCTCGTAGGGGGCTTCCAGGGTCATGATCTTCAGGTCGGTGACCGGCACGGCCGGACCGCAGCTTTCGGGGCGGTTCTCATAGTCTTCCGCCGAGTTGGAAGTGGCGGTGGCCGAGGTCTCGGTCATGCCCCAGCCGTTGCCGGGCGAGGATTTGGGCCAGATCTCCTTGATCTTGCGGACAAGTTCAGGCGCCGAGGGCGCGCCGCCATAGGCCACGGCCTCGAGCGAGGACAGGTCGTACCTGTCGCGGGCCGGGTGCTCGATGATCTGCCAGGCGATGGTCGGCACGCCGCCCATCTGGGTCAGCTTCTCGTCCTGGATCAACTGCATGGCCTTTTCCGGATCCCACTTGCGGATCATGGCCATCTTGGCCCCGCCGAACAGCGAGGGGTTCATCACCGCGAAGCAGCCGGTGGCGTGGAAGAACGGCACCGAGATCAGCGCGCCCTTCTGCGGCAGGCTGGGATCGGGCTGGGGCGGCGCTTCGCCCCGGCGCAGGAAACTGCGGGCCGAGGCGGCGGCGGCGGCGAAGATGTTGCTGTTCACCGCCCGGTGGGTGGCCAGCGCCCCCTTGGGCTTTCCGGTGGTCCCGGAGGTGTAGAAGATCGTCGCGTCGTCTTCCGGGCCCAGCTCGACGGTCGAAAGCGGCTTTTCCTCCAGCTTGATCCAGTCATTGGGGCAGCCGATCACGCTTTCCAGGCGCGTGACGTAGGGATGGGCGATGTCTTCCTTGCTGCGCGAGACGTAGACGCGCTTGAGCTCGGGGCAGTTGTCGAAGTGCTCGGCCAGGCGCTCGAAGCGCTCGACGTCCATCACCGCCACCGAGGCGCCGGAGTCGGTCAGGCCGTATTCCAGTTCGGGCCCGGTCCACCAGGCGTTCAGCGGGGTGAGGATCGCGCCGATCGACAGGCCCGCATAGAAGGCCACCGGCCATTCGGGCAGGTTGCGCATGATCAGGGCGACGCGATCGCCCTTCTTGACGCCCTTGGCCTCCAGTTCGGCGGCGAAGGCGGTGACGGCGCGGTAGAAGGCCTCGAAGCTGACCCGCTCGTCCTCGTGGACCAGATAGATCTTGTCGCCGTGGGTGCGGCCCACCTGAAGCGTGTGGCGCAGCGTGGGCGGGAGGTTCTTCCAGGTCCGCGTCGGCACGCCGCGGATCTCAACCTCCTCCATCTCGGCCGGCGATCCCGGGGCGGTGATCAGGGCGTAGGCCTGCTTCACCGACATGGCGGGCCATGGGACAGGATTGGGAACGGGGTTAGGCGCGTGAGCGGCCTGGGTCATTCGTTACTCTCCCGGTGTCGATCGCGCTCGTTCAAGCGGCGCGTTTCCGTCGAGTAAGCACGCCCGGACGGCCGATGTAAACGGTCGTTTGGACGATAGGGGAACAATGTTTAGTTGGGGCGGCGGAAGGCACGCGTCCGACAAGAGATCGCCTCCCTAGCCTCTGTGGCGAGGGCCCATGCCGACAGCCTGCTCAGACCTCGGTCTCGTTGCCGAGGTCTGAGCAGGCTGAACCATGGATCCTGGGCGCAAGGCCCAGGAAGGCAGGAAAATGGGCGGAGAGGCGAAGCCTCACCCCATGGCCGCGAGACGACCCAAGGCCGCTTCCAGCTTGGCTTTCGCCGCTTCGGCTTCGGCCAGGCGTTCGCGGTTTTCCTCGACGACCTCGGGCTTGGCGCGGGCCAGGAAGTCGGGGTTGCCGAGCTTCTTGCCGGTCTTCTCGATCTCGCCGGCATGGCCGGCGATCTCCTTGGTCAGGCGGGCCTTCTCGGCGGCGACGTCGATGAATTCGGCCACGCCGAGCGCACCCGTCGCCTCGCCCATCACAACCGGAGCCGTGCCGGCGGGCGCGGCCTGCGCGATGGAGACCTCGCCCAGGCGCGCCAGGCTGACCAGGAGGTCGCGCTGGCGCTCAAGGCGGCCCAGCGTGCCCTCGCCCGCCCCGACCACGGCCAGGGCCGGCTTGGCCGACGGCGGCACGTTCATCTCGGCGCGCAGCGAGCGGATCTCGCCGACGGTGTCGACCAGCCAGCCGATCTCGGCGGCGGCCTCGGCGTCGATCCAGCTTTCCGGCAGTTTCGGCCAGCGGGTGGAGATCAGCATGGCCTGGCGGGCCGGACCGCCCTCCTCGGCCGTCTTGTCCCACAGCTCCTCGGTGATGAACGGCATCACCGGGTGCAGCAGGATCAGGATCTGGTCGAGCACCCAGGCGGTCATGGCGCGGGTCTCGGCCTTGGCGGCCTCGTCCTCGCCGTTGAGCACCGGCTTGGCCAGCTCCAGGTACCAGTCGCAGAACACGTTCCAGATGAAGCGGTAGAGCGCGCTGGCGCCCTCGTCGAAGGCCGGGGCCTCGAAGGCCTTGGTGACTTCGCCGAGCGTCTTGACGACCTCGCCGCGGATCCACTTGTTGAGCGGCTGGGCCACCTGCGCGGGGTCGAAGCCCTCGACGCGGACGCAGCCGTTCATCTGGGCGAAGCGCGTGGCGTTCCACAGCTTCGTGCCGAAGTTGCGATAGCCTTCAATGCGTTGCTTCGACAGCTTGATGTCGCGCGCCTGGCCCGACATGGCCGTCAGGGTGAAGCGCACGGCGTCGCAGCCCAGTTCGTCGATCAGGGCCAACGGGTCGATGACGTTGCCCTTGGACTTGCTCATCTTGGCGCCCTTCTCGTCACGGACGAGGGCGTTGATGAACACCTGCTTGAACGGAACCTCGTCCATGAAGTGGATGCCCATCATCATCATCCGGGCGACCCAGAAGAAGATGATGTCGAAGCCGGTGACCAGGGTGCTGGTCGGATAGAAGCGAGCGACGTCCGGGGTCTTTTCCGGCCAGCCGAGGGTCGAGAACGGCCACAGGGCCGAGCTGAACCAGGTGTCGAGAACGTCTTCGTCCTGGCTCAGGACGACGTCGGCGCCGAACTGGGCCTTGGCGGCGGCGTAGGCGGCCTCCTCGGTCTCCTCGACGAAGATCGAGCCCTCAGGACCGAACCAGGCCGGGATGCGGTGGCCCCACCAGAGCTGGCGCGAGACGCACCAGGGCTCGATGTTGCGCAGCCATTCGAAATAGGTCTTCTCCCAGTGCCTGGGCTCGAAGACGGTGTCGCCGTTCTCGACCGCCTTCAGCGCCGGCTGGGCCAGGGTGTAGGCGTCGACGTACCACTGGTCGGTCAGGTAGGGCTCGATGACCACGCCCGAACGGTCGCCGTGCGGGACCATGTGCCTGGTCTTCTCGATTTCCTTCAGCCAGCCCTCTTCTTCGGCGCGGGCGACGATGGCCTTGCGCGCGGCGAAGCGGTCCATGCCGACATATTCGGCCGGGACGGCGTCGTTGAGCTTGGCTTCCGGCGTCAGGATGTTGATCGACTGCAGGCCGGCGCGCTTGCCGACCTGGAAGTCGTTGAAGTCGTGCGCCGGGGTGATCTTAACCGCGCCCGAGCCCTTGGTCGGGTCGGCGTAGTCGTCGGCGACGATCGGGATGCGGCGACCGACGATCGGCAGGACGACGTCCTTGCCAACCAGGTCCTTGTAGCGCTCGTCGGTCGGATGGACGGCCACGCCGGTGTCGCCCAGCATCGTTTCGGGACGGGTGGTGGCCACGACGATGTAGTCGCGTGTCTCAAATTGGGTCGGCTTGCCGTCGTCGTCGAACGCGACGGGGTGCTGGTAGGTCACGCCGTCGGCCAGCGGATAGGCGAAGTGCCAATAGGCGCCGTCGACCTCCTTCTGCTCGACCTCGAGGTCGGAGATGGCGGTCTGGAACTGCGGGTCCCAGTTGACGAGGCGCTTGTCGCGATAGAGCAGGCCCTGCTTGTGCAGCTGGACGAAGACCTTGCGGACGGCGGCCGACAGGCCATCGTCCAGGGTGAAGCGCTCGCGCGACCAGTCGCAGCTGGCGCCCAGGCGGCGCAGCTGGTTGGTGATGGCGCCGCCGCTCTCGGCCTTCCACTCCCAGACCTTCTCGACGAAGGCCTCGCGGCCCATGTCGCGGCGGCCGATGTTGCCGGCGGCGGCCAGCTGGCGCTCGACCACCATCTGGGTGGCGATGCCCGCGTGGTCGGTGCCCGGCAGCCACAGGGCGGCCTTGCCGCGCATGCGGTGGAAGCGGGTCAGCACGTCCTGCAGCGTGTTGTTCAGCGCGTGGCCGATGTGCAAGGACCCCGTCACGTTCGGCGGCGGGATCACGATGACGAACGGCTCGGCGTTCGGATCCTCGGACGGCTTGAAGGCCCCGGAGGCCTCCCAGGCTTCGTACAGGCGCGGTTCGACGGCTTTGGGATCGAAGGTCTTTTCAAGCATGGCGGAGGGGATATGCCACTTGCGGCCGCCTGGCGAAACCGGGCGACGGGATTATCGGGGATTTTGAACGGGAAAAGGCGGCCGCGAACGCGACCGCCTTCCCAAAGTCCGGGCGTCTTAGGCCGCCTAGAGGCGACCCGACGCCGATGTCATACGCCGCGGCCGCGGGAGATCCGGTGGACCTCTTCCTCGACCTTGTTCTCGACGATGCGCGGCAGGTTCTGGTCCAGCCACTCCTTGAGCAGCGGGCGCAGCAGTTCGCGCACGACGTCTTCCAACGTGCGGCCATTGGCCGGCATCAGCAGGGCCGAGCTCAGGCTGCCGAAGGCGCTGGCGGCCAGGCCCGCGGCGTGGTCGCCGACCAGGGTCTCGGCCACTTCGTCGCGGTTGAACACCGGCGGCGGGGTGTAGGCGGGCTCCGGAGGCGGCGGGGGCGGCTCATAGGCCGGCTCCGGCTCGGGTTCCGGGGTGTAGAGGTCGAGGTCGCCGAGCGTCTCGACCGGGGCCGGCGGCTCGATCGGATCGGTCAGCTCGAGGACGTCGTCCTCGATCACCGGCTCGGGCTCGAGAACCGGCTCGGGCGCGGGCGCGGGCGGCGGCGCCGCTTCGGCGGCCGGAGCATCGTCTTCGGAGATGATCCGCCTGATCGAGGCGAGGATCTCCTCCATCGTCGGTTCTTGGGAGCTCTGGTCGGACATGTGGGCTGGGCCGTCTTGAAAGGGCTACGAATCCTTGCACGCCTCGCAAGACGCGTGCCGCCGATGGTGCAGACTTGCACGGCTTAAGCAAGCCAAGGATTCGCGCCGCGTTGATTCGTCCTGAAGTTGGACGAGATTACTTGCCGCCGGAGGACGTGGCGACCGCCGGCGAGGCGACCTTGTCCAGGGTCCGCACCAGCGGCTCCCACGGCACCGAGCCCGAATTGACCACGCGATCGTACGAGGTCTTGGGATCGTAGCGCTCGACGCTCGGAGCCAGCTTGGCGACGTCCAGCGCGCCCATGGCCTGCAGCACGCCGGCGCTGGCGACGTATTCGTCGCGACGGGCGGTGACGAGGGCCAGTTCGGCGGCGCGCAGTTCCTGCTGGGCGTTCAGAACGTCCAGCGTGGTGCGCAGGCCGACCTGCTGCTCCTGACGCACGCCCTCGAAGGCGATCTTGCTCGCCCTCACCTGCTCCTCGTTGGAGACGAGGTTGGCGCGGGCGGCCAGCAGCGTGCTCCAGGCGGCCGAGACCTGCTGGACCACGTTGCGCTTGGCGCCTTCGACGGCGATGCGGGCTGCGTTCTCGCGCTCCTTGGCGCTGCGCACGTTCGAGGCGTTCAGGCCGCCGGTGAACAGGGGCACCCGGGCGGTGACCGAGCCGCTGAGGGCGCGGTCGTACTCGCCGAACTGCTTGTACTCGCCGTTCACCTCGCTGGCCGAATAGCCGAGGCTGGCCCCGGCCGAAACGGTGGGCAGGTAGGCCGACTTGGCCTGGGCGACGCGAGCCGAGGCGGCGCGCTCGCCGTAGCGAGCGGCCTGGACCGTCGGATTGTTGGCCTCGGCGGCGTCGAAGGCCTGCTCGACCGAGGCCGGCAGCAGTTCGGCCAGCGACGGCTCGGGCGCGAGGTCGGTCGGGTTCTGGCCGACGACCTGGGCGTAGTTGGCGCGGGCGACGGCCAGCGTGGCCTGGGCCGAGGACAGGCTGGCCTTGGCGGCGGCCAGGCGCGCCTGGGATTGGGCGACGTCGGTGCGGGTGATCTCGCCGACCTCGAAGCGAGCGTTCGACTCGTCGAGCTGACGGGTCAGGACGCTGACGTTCTCCTGGGCGATGCGCAGGCTTTCCTGGCCGCGACGGACGTCGACATAGGCGGTGATGACGTTGGCCAGCACGCCCTGCTCGACGCCGCGCAGGTCTTCACGACCGGCCAGCACGTCGGCTTCGGCGGCCGACAGCCGGGCGCTGGCCTGGCCGCCCGTGTAGAGCGGCTGCGACAGCGAGAGCGTGGCGCCGCTGGAAGCGGACTTGGTGACGTCGCCGGTCACGACCTGGCCGCCGACCAGGGTCGTGCGGGGGTGGGCCAGATCGGTGCGCGATCCCGAGATCGAGCCGTCCAGACCCAGCGTCGGCCTGAAGCCGGTCTTGGCCTGGACCACGCCCTCGTCCGCGGCGCGCTGTACGGCGCGCTGCTGCTGGATGGTGGGATTGGTCTGGTAGGCCAGGGCGACCGCGTCGGTCAGGGTCTCGGCGCTAGCCGCCGAGGCCAAGAAACCCATGCAGCAAGCAGCGGCCAGCAAACCGGCCCGACGGCTCTTCGACATCCCTCATTCCCCAACACACGCGAAGTCCGCGCTTTACACCCAAGCGCTGTAAGGCCCACCGTGGACCATCGCTAGTTAAGCTTTTTTCACGCGGAGTTTGCGCGCTTGTCACCGAAGACGCCAGACTAGGCCTGGCCAAGCTTGGATGAAATACCCAACCCTGGGCAGCAGTCCCTGGTTTCAAGGACTTAATTGAAGCGTTCGAGCGGGTTCAGCACTCGAACGCCCATTTTTCCAAAAGACTAGAACGCGAAACCGGTCTCGACCGGGAAGCCGGCCAGAAGCGACGGGGTCGAATCAAAGGCGGCGCGACGGGCCAGGCCGTCCTCGGCGCGGGCATAGATCGCGGCGCGACCGACCGGGCCTTCGCGCTCGACGACGCCGAGGCGGCCGTTCAGGGCCAGGGCGCCCGTCCAGGAGGCCGGAGCCTTCGGCACGGCGCCTTCGCAGACGATGACGTCGTACTCGCCGCCCTGGACGGCGGTCAGGTCGTCGCCATCGAGACGGGTAACCTGCAGGCCCATGGTCTCGAGCACCACGGCGGCGTAAGGCGCGGCGATCGCCAGGGCCTTCTCGCCGGCGCGCGGCTTGAGGTTCTGCAGCAGCTTGCCGATGTCGCGCGGGCGCATCAGGGTGCGGCCCGGAGCGTATTCGACCTCGGCGTCGGCATAGGCCAGATAGGCCTTGCCGGCAGGCACGAGGTTCTCGCGCGGAACCACCCGCAGGGCGTCCTGCAACGGCAGGTCGGTCACGTCGGCGGTGCGGATCTGGCTTTCCACCATATTCAGGCGGGCAGCCGCGAAATCGGAGCTCATGGACTTCCTCGGACAGCAGTTCGAGAGGCTTATAGGTCCGGGCCTCGCCGGAAGGCAATCAGGCCCGTGCATCCAATCGCGCCGAGGATTTGCCCGACTCAGGCCGTCTCGCCGAGCAGACGGCGCAACTGATTCACCGCCGGCTTCATCAGCGGACAGACGGTCGCGGCGGTGGCCAGCGGCGGACCCAGCACCGCGGCGCGCGAGGCGTCGTTCTCGCAGAGTTGCACGGCGATGCGCGCGATCAGCGGCAGATCGGGATCCAGCAAGGCCGTGCGCTGGTCGATCAGCCGGGTCAGGTAACGGGGGTCGGCGTCGTCCGGATAGGCCTCGATGGCCTCTTCGACGCTCTTGAGCAGCGCTTCGATACGCTCGGCCACGCCAACGGCGGCCGCCGCTTCTCGCAATCTGGCTTCGATTTCACTCATGCCCCAACGCGCCCCCCGCGTCCGTTTTCCCCTGAATCGGCGGCCCGTATGGCGCAAATCGCGGCGCGGCGCCTCCTCGAAAAGCACTCTGTCCCCAAAATGGGGACATGGTGAATTTTCTCACAGAGACGACTCGGCTTCAGCCTGCACCGAGCGGCTTTCCTTGGGAGCAGGCATGAGCACGGATGTTCGGCGCGCGGTCATCCGCCTATCGGCGGGCTATTTCCTGCGCTCGCTGGACGTGGCCAAGAGCCTGCACGCCGACGATCCCGTGCGGGCCATCGTCTTCACGACCATCTGGGTGGCCAATGTCGCCCACATCCGCCCCAACGCCGGCTTCGACGCCAAGGACGAACTGGCCAAGGACGCCCAGCGCCGACCGATCACGGTCGTCCAGGTCGCCGACTCGCTGGCCATGCCGGCCGAGACGGTGCGTCGCCACGTCGGCGCGCTGATCGCCGACGGCCTGTGCGTGCGTCACGGCCGCAAGGGCGTGACGATTCCCGCCGAGGTGTTCACCCGCCCCGGAATGCTGGAAGCGCTGGATCGCCAGCACCAATATACCGAGACCTACTATCGAGAATTGCAGAAACTGCTGACCGCCTGACCGAACAGGCGCACCGAGAACTCGCACGAAGAAACCAGATACTGGGATCTCTTCACCGGCGACGAAACCTTCGATGAACGAAGGAGAGTGGCTCCGCGGGTAGGATTCGAACCTACGACCAGCCGGTTAACAGCCGGCTGCTCTACCACTGAGCTACCGCGGAACAGGTCGCTCTCAGTTGAGGAGGCGGTTGATAGCGGCCGCTGCGACTCGACGCAAGACGCATGAACGTCGCATCGAAAACAAAAGCTTATGTTCTTGTGGAGGAATTTATCGGCGAGGCGACTTCGACGGATCGAAGGAAGAGTGGCTCCGCGGGTAGGATTCGAACCTACGACCAGCCGGTTAACAGCCGGCTGCTCTACCACTGAGCTACCGCGGAACAGGTCGCTCTCTGTCGAGGCGCGGTTGATAGCCGCCCGACTGACTCGGCGCAAGCGCCTTCTGACAAAAAAACAGCCCGGCCAGAAAGCCGGGCTGTGAAAAGTTGAGTGATGGTGGGGCGCCTTCAAAAGAAGACGTCCACAGGCTCGCCAATCATGGTTAACGAGGTCCTAATTTGAGCCCAGCTTGCCAAAAGGTCGCAGGCCGAGCCGCCCGGTCGCGGCAATGTGTAACGGCGATACGCCGCTCCCTTCCCGCGACGCGACTCGGTCGCTAAAGCGTTCATGATGAACGAACCCGACGACCAGTGGTCCGTCACGCTCCAGCGCGGCGTGGCCAGCCTCGACTTCACCGTGACCCGCGACCCGACCGTCGGAACCCCGGTGATGACGGGCGCGCTGGGCGACGTGCGCGGCGCCCGGGCCCTGGTCCAGGCCGCCGCCCTGGCCGCCGTGGAAGCCGACCGCTGGGTGGCCACCGGCGCCGGCGACGTTCCCATCCCGCGTGACCTTGTGCTGACCCGCCGGGACCTGGCCAACGCCAAGGCGGCCGAACCGCCCGGCAGCGCCACCTCGCCGTTCACCGCCGGCTATGCGGCCGTCTATCGCCTGGAGCTGGCCCGCCTGCTGTGGTCGGCGATCTCGGACGCCCCCGCCCGCCGCCTGGAAGAGCTGGCGCGACGCATTCCGTCCTGAGGCCTCAGAACCGCCGCCACACGGCCAGGACCGCGCCCCGCTCGCGCAGGGCGTTGCGACCCGTGGCGGTGCCGACGGCCCCGGCCTGCACCGACCAGCCGGCCGGCAGGTCGTAGACGGCGGTGAGCTGGAGGTTGCGATAGCGGTAGGCCTCGAAGACCCCCTGCCCCGCGCCCGCCGAAGAGACATCGAAGACCTGGGCCAGCAGCATAAGCCGGTTGCTCGGCCGGCCGCCGATGGTGACATCCAGGCGTCGCTCGTCCGGCGCATCGCCCTCGCGACGACGAAGCCCCGCCTGCAGGTCGAGAAAGATCGGCCGTCCCGCCAGCTTGCCGCTCTTCCCAAGCAGGAAGCGCGCGTCGTACTCGGCGTCGGGCGATCCACGCTGGGCCGCACCCGGATCGCCGTCGCCGCCCGGCAGCCGCACGGCGCTTTCGCTCGACAGCACCCAGGTCTTGCCCGACAGGATCTGGTAGCGCGCGGCCAGCTCCACGTGGCCAGGTTCGGTGTCGCGGGCGTCGCGCGTGCGCAGTCGCCGGACGGAGCCCTGGGCCCTGACGGTCAGACGATCCGACAGGCCGTATTCGGCGAAGGCCTGCAACTCGGTCTTGCGATAGTCGACGATGTCGACCGCCTCGCCGTCGAGATCGAAGCCGTGCGTGCTGTCCTGGCGATGCAGGCTGACGATGATTTCCTTGTCGCCCTTGCCTTGCGTCCAGGCGGCTGCCTGGCTCTTGCCCGCCACGCCGAGCGGAATCGCCAGCGTCATCCAGGCGAGCGTCATCCATCGTCGCGCCATGCCACCCCCACACGACCGGTTCGCGAGGATAGAAGCACAAACTATCGCATAAGATGTATATGATTTTATGAGATTGACTCGCAACAACAGTCGAAATAGACCTTGTTGCGATCAATTCTCAAATCCGATGTCGGGTTTCCTCCCCTCACCCACATCGACTGCGTCCGGCGGGGCTCCCCTCCGCCGGACGCCTTTCCCGCCCGGAGCCCTTGATGAGTTGCGCCTGCGGACTGGACCTCGATTTCGAAGACACCGGCCCGGAAGGCCTGGCCCGCGGCGAGCGGCTCCTGTTGTGGGGCGTTCGCACCTGGGCCGCGCTGCGCCTGCAGGGCCAGCCGGCCGACGCCACGATCAGGACCGCCTTCGCCCGCGCGGCCTCGCCCCGCACGGCCTCGCTGTTCCTGCAGACGATGATGCTGATCGAGGGCGAACTGGTGCGCCCGTTGCAGATCCAGTGTCCGCACTGCGTCGGCTACGCCATCGACGAACAGAGGCTGGTGACGGCCTGCGGCCTGGCGGCGGCGGCCCCGGGCCTTGCCTCACGCCTGCTGTCGCCGCTGGTGGCGCGCCCGGACGTGACGGCGGTGCTGGCCCGCGCCCTCAATCACGCCATGGCGCTGGACGGCGCGCCCCTGCCCGTTCGCATGGGCGAACCGGCCGAGGATGCGCGGCCGATGCAGACCGCGACGCTGCACTAGGCTCTAGGCGACGACCTCGAACCGCATGCCGTCATAGGCCGGCTCGACGCCCGCCGGCAGCCTGGCGGCCAGGGCGTTGTAGTCCAGATCGATGTGCAGGTTGGTGAGCACCGCCCGCTTGGGCTGGGCGCGCTCGATCCAGGACAAAGCCCGCTCGACATTGGCGTGGGTGGGGTGCGGGATCCAGCGGAGGGCGTCGACGATCAGGACGTCGAGCCCCTCCAGCACCGGCCAGCTTTCCTCGGGGATCTGCAGCGCGTCGGGCGCATAGGCCACGCCGCCGAAGCGGAAACCGGCGGCGCGGATCTCGCCGTGGTCGACATCGAAGCTGACCACTGGGATCTCGCCGCTGGGCCCGTCGACGCTCCAGCCCTGACCGTGCGGCGGCAGGTGGCGCGCCTCGCAGATGGCCGGATAGCCGCCCTTGGTCTCGAAGACGTAGCCGAAGCGCGCCAGGAGGCCGTCATAGGTCGCCGGATCCATGTAGGTCGGGATCTTGAAGCGGTGATTGAGAAAGAACGGGCGCACGTCGTCGATGCCGTGGGCCTGGTCGGCGTGGTCGTGGGTGAAGAGGACCGCGTCGATGCGCCCTGCCCCGGCCCGCGCCGTCTGCAGGCGCAGGTCCGGCGAGGTGTCGACCAGCACGGTGGTGTCGCCGCGCGGATCGCCGCCCGACAGCCGGCGCACCAGCATCGAGCAGCGCGAGCGGTGATTCTTCGGCTCGGCCGGATCGCAGTCGCCCCAGTTGCCGTCAGCGCGCGGCACCCCGCCCGAGGAGCCGCTGCCGAGGATGGTGAACTCGAGCCGGTCGCCGGTCATGGACGCGGGATCTGGTCGAACAGGGCGAAAAAGGCGTCTTCGGAGCGCTTCTCGGCGTCGGCGCGGGTCCAGCCGCGGATCTCGGCCAGCTTGTCGACGATGTGCGGCAGGTGGGCCGGCTCGCAGCGGCGGCCACGCATCGGCACGGGGGCGAGGTACGGGCAGTCGGTCTCGACGATAATCCGGTCCTCCGGCATGTCGCGGATCACGGAGCGCACGTCCTCGGCCTGCTTGAAGGTGGCGATGCCCGAGACCGAGAACCAGGCGCCCAGAACGGCGGCCCGGCGGGCGAGCTCGGCGCCGCTTGTGTAGCAGTGCATCAGGATCTTGAAGGCGCCCCTGGCGTGCTCCTCCTCCAGGATCTGGCCCATGACGTCGTCGGCCTCGCGGGTGTGGACCACCAGCGGCAGGCCCGTCTCGCGGGCGGCGGCGACGTGCTGCTTGAACACGGCGGCCTGAACGTCGCGCGGCGACAGGTCGTAATGGAAGTCGAGCCCGGTCTCGCCGATGCCGACGACCTTGGGCTTGCCGGCAAGCTCGACCAGGTGGGCGCTCGTCAGGTCGACGTGATCCTTGGCCTCGTGCGGGTGAGCGCCGACCGTGCACCAGATGTCGGCCTCGGTCATGGCGATGGCGTGGACGGCCGGGAAGTTGGGGATCTTGTCGCAGATGGTCAGCATCATTTCGATGCCGGCCTCGCGGGCGCGGGCGATGACCGCGTCGCGATCCTCGGCGAACTGGGGCGCGTGCAGGTTTACGTGGCTGTCGATGAGCATGCGGTCAGATGGAGGCCTTCGCCGCGGCGCGCAAGTCCGCAATCGCCGTCCAGAACACGTCGGCGCGGTCGAGGTTCACCGCCTCGGCCTCGATGGGCCAGCGCACCAGGCGCTCCCAGGCGGCGGCCCAGCGGTCGAGGCCGGACGGCGTGCGCTCGCCGGCCATGCCGACGGCCATGGCGTGGATCTGGTCGGCCAGGCGCTCGAACAGAAGCTCGAAGCGGGCCTGCCCCTCGGCGCCCTTGAAGGTATCGGCCAGGGCCAGCAGAGCGGCCTCGTCGATCTCGGGCAGCTTGCGCAGGATCTCGCCGGCGGTGTCGTCTGCCTCCAGGGCCTTGGCGGCGGCCAACTGCAGGGCCTTGCCGGGCGCGCCATGGGCCATCCGGCCCAGGCGTTCGGCCTGGCGGCGGTCGAGGCCCAGGCGGTGCTCGACCATGTCGGCGGCGCGCTCGACGCCGGGCGCGGGCACGGCCAGGCGGCGGCAGCGCGAACGGATCGTGGGCAGCAGCTTGCCGGGCGAATGGCTGATCAGCAGGATCACCCCGCGCGGCGGCGGCTCCTCCAGCGTCTTCAGCACCGCGTTGGCGGCGTTGACGTTGAGGTCGTCGGCGGCGTCGATGATCGCCACCCGGTAGGGCGAGGTCGCCGGCGAGTTGGCGAAGAAGCCGGGCAGCAGGCGGGCCTCGTCGACGGGGATCGACTTGCGGGCCTTGCCGTCGTCGGTGGCGCGCTCAAGCACCATCAGGTCGGGGTGCGAGCGGGCGGCGACCTGGCGGCTGACGAAGTCGGACGGGGCCGAGCCCAGCGCGCCGAACGACTTGTCCTCGCGCGCGCCCAGCAGCCGGCGGGCCATGCGGTAGGCCAGCGTGGCCTTGCCGACGCCCTCGGGGCCGGTCAGCAACCAGGCGTGGTGCAGGCGCCCGCGCCCCAGGGCGTCGAGGAACGACAGCTCGGCCTTCTCCTGGCCGTCCAGCGAGAAGACGTCGCGGGGATGCGGAGGGGCGTCGCTCATGCCAGGTCCAGCCGTTCGCCGACGGCGGCCCAGACCGCGCGCGAAACCTCGTCGATCGAGGCGGTGGCGTCGATGACCGCGCAGCGCTCGGGCTCGCGGCGGGCGATCTCGAGGAAGCCGGCGCGCAGGCGCTCGTGGAAGTCGAGACCCTTTGACTCGAAGCGCGCCGCCCCGCCCCGAGCGGAGGCGCGTTCGAGGCCCACGGTCGCGGGCAGGTCGAAGACCAGGGTCAGGGCCGGGATCGTGGCGCCCAGCACGTGCTCTTCCAGGCTGGCGATCAGCGAGGCGGGCGCGTCGCCGCCGGCGCCCTGATAGGCCCGGGTCGAATCGGCGAAGCGGTCGCAGACGACCACCGCCCCGCGCGCCAGGGCCGGACGGATCACCCGCTCCACGTGGTCGCGGCGGGCGGCGTACATCAGCAGGGTCTCGGTGACAGGCGACCAGCGATCGGCCGCGCCGTGCACCAGAAGCTCGCGGATCGCCTCGCCGCCGGGACTGCCGCCCGGCTCGCGGGTCAGCACGACCTCGCGGCCCAGCGCCTCCAGGCGCTGCGCCAGGAGGCGCACCTGGGTGGATTTGCCGGCGCCCTCGCCGCCTTCGAAGCTGATGAACGTTCCGCTGGCCATCGGCCTCAAATCGGCCGGAACGCCCGCCTTGTCCAGACCCGCTTAGGGCCTCAGCACCGTGGCGTCGCCAAAGCCCAGCGAAGCGACGCGGTCGCGGACGCTCCAGGCCAGGCCCTCGTCGTCGCCGGCGCTGACCAGCACGCGATAGAGCGTGCCGCCCGAGCGCTCCATCGGCTCGACGGTGACGCGCCCGGCCGAAGACAGGCGCTCGGCGGCGCGTTCGGCGTTGTCGCGATTGGCGAAGCTGCCCGCCTGGACGCGATAGGCGCCCGACGGCGGGGCGGCGACGGTGACGATCTCGGGCTCGCGCGGCGGCGGGGCCACGGGCGGACGGTACGGCGCGACCGGCGGCGGCTTGACGGGAGCCGAGGCGTAGCGACGGGGCTGGTCGGCCGCGCTCTTCGGCGCGGGGCCGATGTAGCGCACGCGCACCTTTGCCAGGCCCTTGCCGCGATAGCCGAGCTCGTCGGCGGCGGCCTTGGACAGATCGATCAGGCGATCGCCGACGAACGGCCCGCGGTCGTTGACCCGCAGGCGCATCTTGCGGCCGTTCTCGAGATTAGTGACCTCGACGATCGACGGCAGCGGCAGCGTCTTGTGCGCCGCCGAAGGCAGGTCCATGTCGAAGACCTCGCCGTTGGCGGTGCGGCGGTTGTGGAACTGCTCGCCGTACCACGAGCCGGTCCCGACCACGTCGTAGTTCGGATCGGTCTTCGGATAGTACCATATCCCCTTGATCTGATAGGGCTTCTCGGTGCCGCGCAGGCCCTGGCCGTAACCGGGCGGCGGCGGGCCGTGATACTCGCGATCGGGCGTGGACTTCGGAACGCCCTTGGCGATCGGCAGCCGCGGCGAAGGCGTGGCGCAGGCGGCCAGGCCCGCGGCGCCCAGCGCCACAAGGCCCAGGACCTTCAGCGCCCGGATTTCAGATCTGTGCTCGCGCCGCATACGTCGCCAAAACTCCGGATGGTTCGTCCCCCATCATGGTTTCAGCTTCGTTCAGATGTTTTTAGGCTTGGTTAAGGATGCCTGCGACAGATCGCTCTGGAGCCGAAGCACGGGCGCTGATATAGCCGCCCGCTCCGGGCAGGTGGCCGAGTGGTTTAAGGCAGCGGTCTTGAAAACCGCCGTGGGTGAAAGTCCACCGTGGGTTCGAATCCCACCCTGCCCGCCACGACCTCGTCGTCTTGGCCATGCTATCCCGGCGGCATGACCCTTCGCCTCCCCCTCCGCTCAGCCGCCTTCGTCGCAGCGCTCGTCTGCGCCGCGCCGGCCGTGGCCAACGACACCTCGGCCGAACTGGCCGCCGGCGGGCTGGTGGTCGACAAGGGCGCGCCGCGGAACCTGGTCAGCTTCTGCGCCGATGGCGTGAAGAAGATCGGCCCGCCCCAGTTCGAGGTGCGCCGGAAGAACTGGCGGCCGGAGAAGGACCTGCAGATCCTGCTGCTGGAGCAACGGGAGCCGTAGGGGCAAATGAAGCCCTCTCTCTTTGAGAGAGGGAGGGACCCGCCGCGAAGCGGTGGGAGGGTGAGAGGTTTCGAGGCCGACCGAAAATGCACTCACGGAGCGATCCGGCCCAGGCCGCTCGAACCCTCGGACTGACCGGACCAAACGACCGCGTCTAGTTCTGAAAGGATGTAACCTCTCACCCTCCCACGCCTTTGGCGTGGGCCCCTCCCTCTCTCGATTGAGAGAGGGCTTTTGGTTTCTACCCCAGCCTCGCCAGGATCTCGTCCGTCCGCGTCACCACCGCGTACTCGCCGTCGAGGTTGGATAGGCTCATCAGGTGCCACTCCTCGGCATCGCGGACGACGCCTTCGAGGTCGGCCTTGTCGAAGGTGAAGCAGGCGTCGCCCGGCACGGCGACGTCGAAGCCCAGGCAGGCGGCTGAGCGCACGGTGGCTTCCACCGAGTTGTTGGTGGCCACGCCGACCACGACCAGGTGATGCACGTCGCGCAGGCGCAGCCAGCGCTCCAGCCCGCTGCCGGCGAAGGCGTCGGGGACGTTCTTCTCAAGGCGGTGCTCGGACGGCAGGGGCTCGAACCTTCCCTGGAACTCGCAGTTGGAGGAGCCCGGCCAGAACGAGCCCTCGGGCGAGCGGCTCATATGGCGCACATGGACCACCGGCAGGCCGCGAACCCGCCAGACGTGCAGCAGGTGGGCAGCGTTGTCCTCGGCCTCGAGGTTGTTGCGGGGCCCGGTGTTCTCCGGGAGCATTCCGCGCTGCAGGTCGATGAGGATGAGGGCCGTGGCGTTCATGGCCAAAGCTTGCTTCGACGCCCCGCCCCAAGCAATGCCCGCGACGCCGAAGCGTGAAACTCTGGCGTCGAGGGCCCGCCCAAGGTAACCAACGGCCCTTTCCCGCCCTTCGCGTTCCACGGCCCAAGATCCTTAGCTCATGACCGACACCATCTCCGCCGCCGTCTATGGCTTCCCCCAGCGCGAGGTGATCGAGACGCCGCGCGGCGCCATGCAGACCGCGCCGACCGTGCCGGGCGCTCAGCCGCTCGAAGGCCTGGCCGACGCCTCGCTGGACGCCTTCGTGGTCCTGGCCCCGGCCGGCGCGGTGGAACGGCGCTACGTGCTGGCCCAGGCCCTGCGGGCGCTCAAAGCCGGCGGCCGCCTGACCGTGGCCGCGCCCAAGGATCGCGGCGGCCTGCGCCTGAAGAAGGAGCTGTCGGCCTTCGGCTGCACCATCGGCGAGGACGCCCGCCGTCACCACCGCATCTGCGTGACCCTGCGTCCCGAGGCGCCGACGGGCCTGACCGAAGCCCTGGCCGAGGGCGCGCCGCGCCGCATCGACGGCGAGGGCCTGTGGACCCAGCCGGGCGTGTTCAGCTGGGATCGTCTCGACACCGGCACCGCCCTGCTGATGCAGGCCCTGCCCGCCTTCTCGGGCGCCGGCGCGGACCTGGGCTGCGGCATCGGCGTGCTGGCCCACCAGGTGCTGGCCTCGCCCAAGGTGACCAAGCTTGCTTTGGTGGACATCGACCGCCGGGCGCTGGACGCGGCGCAGCGCAATGTCGACGACGCGCGGGTCAGCTTCTCGCACGCCGATATCCGCCTTGGCCTGCCGGAGCTTTCCAATCTCGACTTCGTGGTCTCCAACCCGCCGTTCCATGAGGGCGGCGGCGAGGACAAGGCGCTGGGCCAGGCCTTCATCCGGGGCGCGGCGGCGCTGCTGAAGAAGGGCGGCGTGCTGTGGCTGGTGGCCAACCGCCACCTGCCCTACGAGGCCGTGCTGGCCGATCACTTCACCCGCGTGAAGCCCGTGGTCGACCAGGAAGGCTTCAAGGTGCTCGAGGCCGTGAAATGACCAAGGCGCTGATGGCGCGGCTGGACCGGCTGCTGGCCAATCTGGGCTATGGCGCGCGGCGCGAGGTCCAGGCCCTGGTGGCGGCCGGCAAGGTGACCTTTGACGGCGCGCCGCTGAAGGACGCCGGCAAGCGCATCGCCGTGACCGCCGACCTGCCCCAGCATCTGTTCGTTCGCGGCGTTCCGATCGATCCGCCCGCGCCGCTGGTGCTGCTGATGAACAAGCCGTTGGGCGTGGTGTGCTCGCACAGGGAGGACGGGGCCAAGATCTACGACCTGCTGCCGCGCCGCTGGCAGATCCGCGACCCGGCCCTTTCTAGCGTCGGGCGGCTGGACAAGGACACCTCGGGCCTGCTGCTGATCACAGACGACGGCGACTTCCTGCATCGGGTGATCTCGCCCAAGCGGCATGTGGCCAAGACCTATCTGGCCAGCCTCGACCGGCCGCTGTCGGGCAAGGAAAGCGAAGCCTTCGCCAGCGGGACGCTGATGCTGGAGGGCGAGGAAAAGCCGCTGCTGCCGGCGCAGCTGGACGTGGTGGACGACAAGACCGCCCGCCTGACCATCACCGAGGGCCGTTATCATCAGGTGCGTCGGATGTTCGCGGCCATGGGCAACCATGTGGTCGCGCTGCATCGCGAGCGGATCGGCGGCATCACCCTGCCGGCCGACCTGGAGCCCGGCAAGCACCGCATCCTCACCGCCGAGGAAGCCGAGCAGGTGTTTTCGTGAACGACATCGAGGTCGACGCGCGCGGCCATCGCTGCCCGGTGCCGACGCTGCGCCTGCGCCGGGCGCTGGAGCACGCGCCGGCCGGGGCGACGGTGCGCCTGCTGGCCGACGACCCGCTGGCGCGCATCGACGTGCCGCATTTCGCCCGCCAGCTGGGCGCGACGCTGGAAGGCGTCGAGGACCTGCCCTCGGGGGCGATCAGCTTTCGGGTGACGAAGGCGCCTTGAGGGCGATGGCCTTGGGGCCGTCGACCAGGGCCTGGGGGCGCTCGTCCAGCGCGATCTCGACCTCGGTGGCCAGGGCGCCGCCGAAGAACACCGCGTTCACGCTCCACGACAGCCAGATCAGGAAGATGATCACGGCCGAGATCGAGCCGTAGGTCGCGCCCAGATGCGCCACCTTCTCGACGTAGAAGGCGCTGGCCCACGACATGAACACGCAGAACAAGCCCGCCGCGAAGCCGCCGGTCAGCGAGGCGCGCCAGCCGACGGGCTGGCGGGACATGGCGTAGCGATAGATCAGGGTCATGCCCACGATCAGGCCCATGGTCGCCCAGGTCCACTCGCTCTGGATCCAGGACACCCCTTCCAGCGGCCGCAGGTTCAGGGTGCTGGAGAGCAGTCGGAAGGTCAGGAACACCCCCGACATCAGGAACAACAGGCCGAAGGCCGCGATCAGCACGAACAGCGCCATCAGGTTGAAGCCGAAGAAGCCGCGCTGGTCTTCCTCGTCGTGGATGAACGACAGGCCGGCCAGCAGGGCCTTGAAGCCGCGATGGGCGGCATAGACGCCGATGACCAGGATCACGAGGCTCTGCAGCGAGACGGTGTAGACCGGCGCATGGGCCAGGCGCTGCATCTCGCTCTGGAAGATCGGCCGCGCGCCCGTGGGCATCATGAAGGCCAGGGCGTCGGCCTGCCGGGCCGCGGTATTGGGGTCGAGGAGCAGGCTGTAGAGCCCGATCAAAATGGCCAGGCCCGGAAATACCGCCAGCAGGGCGAAGAACGAGACGCCGCCCACATAGAGCATGACGTCGCGCCCCCAAAGCCTGGAGAGGGCCAGGCCGAGAACGCGAAGGATTTCCTGAACCCAGTGGATCGGGTCGAGATCGAGGTCTCGCCAGCGAATGGGGGCCTTGGGGGGCTGCATTCGGCGGAAACTGCCCCCGGCCGTCCGGTGAAGCAACCCTTGGACGGCGACGCTCTCGATAAAGTCGCGCTATTCCAGATGGTCAAAGACGCGCCGCCTCAGGGAAAGCGACGCGTCTCCGCAGGTCTTGCCTGAACCGGTCGTCGCATCGAGGGACGGGTTGGCGCGGCGGCCGGTCACAGTTCGAAGGTAGGATTCGCCGCCTGAACCGCATCTGAACGCGGTTGTCAGCTTGCGCGGGGGTAGCGAAACCCTCGCCCTTCGACAGGCGCAGGGTGAGGTCTTCTACTGCGCCGCCTGCGCCTTGATCCTCATCCTGAGCTCGTCGAAGGACGAGGATCACACAGGACGACTACAGCGCCCCCACGGCCTCCAACGCCGCAATGGCTTCGGGATCGAAGCCCCAGTCGCCGAGCGCGGCGGCGTTGTCGGCGCCGATCTTGGGCGGCGGGCCCTGGATCACGCCGGGCGTGGCCGAAAAGCGCGGCGCGGGGGCGGGCTGGACGACGCCGGCGACCTCGACGAAGGTCTCGCGGGCCTTGTTGTGGGCGTGGCCGGGCGCCTCGTCCATCGACAGCACGGGGGCGAAGCAGACGTCCGTGGCGTCCATGATCTCGCACCACTCGTCGCGGCTCTTGGTCGCGATGACGGCGGCCAGCTTCTCGCGCAGGGCCGGCCAGTCTTCGCGGCTCATCTGGGCCTGGAAGTGCGGATCGGTGATGCCGGTCTTTTCCAGCAGCAGCAGGTAGAACTGCGGCTCGATCGAGCCGATCGACACCCACTTGCCGTCGGCGCAGCGGTAGGTGTCGTAGAAGTGAGCGCCGCCGTCGAGCAGGTTGCTCCGCCGGCCCTCGCGCCACATGCCCATGGCCTTGAAGCCGTAGAACATGGCCATCAGCGAGGCCGCGCCGTCGCTCATGGCGCAGTCGATGACCTGGCCCTGGCCCGTCTCGCGAGCGTGGATCACCCCGGCCAGCAGCCCGAAGGCCAGATAGAGCGCGCCGCCGCCGAAGTCGCCGACGAGGTTCAGCGGCGGGATCGGCTTGTCTTCGGTGCCTATGGCGTCCAGCGCGCCGGTGATGGCGATGTAGTTCATGTCGTGGCCGGCGGCCTTGGCGTAGGGCCCCGTCTGCCCCCAGCCGGTCATGCGGCCGTAGACGAGCCTGGGGTTGCGGGCCAATGCCGCGTCGGGACCCAGGCCCAGCCGCTCCATCACCCCGGGCCGGAAGCCCTCGAACACCGCGTCGGCGGTCTCCATCAGCTTCAGGCAGGTCTCGACGGCGGCGGGCTGCTTGAGGTCCAGCGCCACCGAGCGGCGGCCGCGGGCGGTGACGTCGGCCGGCGAGGAGCGGCCCGAGCCCTTGCGATCGATACGCACGACATCGGCGCCCAGGTCCGACAGCAGCATGCCGCAGAACGGTCCAGGGCCGATCCCGGCGAACTCCAGCACCTTCAGCCCCGACAGCGGTCCCTGGCCCATCGCGTCCTCCCGTTTCGATCTCGTTGGAGGCAGTAGGACCCGGTTGACGCCCGGTCAGGCAAGCCCGGGTCAAATCGCCTGTCGACAAGGTAAAGACTGCGACCACGCATCCCTTTGCCGCACCCTCGCCTCTGCTATGTTGGCTCGCGAATCGAAGGCCTGCGCCAGCGGAGAACGAATTTGGCGGTGAACGCCCGGATCCTGATCGTGGCGCGTGACGACACGCGGGCCGGTCCCCTGTCCGAAGGGCTGGACCGCCTGGGCTGGCGCACCATCACCGCGCGCGGGCCCTATGCCGCCCTCGCCGCGCTGGGCGACCTGCAGATCGAGGCGGTGATCGTCGACCTGGACGCCGCCGGTCCCGACAGCCAGACCCTGGCTCGCCGCCTCAAGGCCGCCGTGGCCCCACGCCGCCTGCCGGTGATCGCCATCGGCGAGCCGGGAACGGACGTGGGCCAGAGCGCCTTCGACCTGACCCTGTCGCCGCCGCTGCATCCGTCTCAGGCGGTGCTGCGCCTGGAATCCCTGGTCCGCACGGCCATCGCCGAGGAAGAGTTCGAGCTTCGGCTGACCACCTTCGGCGATCGCGGCCGCCGGCTGGACCTGCCGGAAGCCTCCGCCGTCCCCTATCGCGTGCTGGCCATCGGCGAGCCGGCCCCGCAGTTCCTGGCCCTGTCCAACGCCCTGACCCGCGGCGGAGCCGACGTGGTCGGCGCGTTCACCGCCTACACCGCCTTCGACTACCTGCACGAGCGGGCCTTCGACGCGGTGGTGCTGTGGGCCGGCGAAAACCAGCAGGAGGCGCTGTCGATCGCCGCCGGCATGCGGCGCAACACCCGCCTCTTCCACATCCCGGCGCTGCTCTACATGAACGCCGAGAGCTACGTGACCATGTCCGAGGCGTTCCATCGCGGCGTGTCGGACGTGGCCTCGCCGCAGACGCCGGAGGGCGACACCGCCCGCCGCGTCATCGAACTGGCCCGCAACTACCGTCGCGGCGAAGCCATCCGGGGCGCGCTGGAGAAGGCCCGCAGCTCGGGCCTGATGGACGCGGCCACGGGCCTGTTCACCCGCGACCTTTTCGCCGCCCACCTGGCCCGCCTGGCCGGCGCCGCGCGCGAGCGCGGGCGTCCGCTGTCGATCGGCGTGCTGCGCGTGGCCGACAAGGCCGACGTCGTCTGGGCTCGCCAGAACGGCTGGCTGGACCGCGCCATCCCGCAGATCGGCTCGATGGTCGGCCGCCTCGTCCGAGTCGAGGACACCGCCGCCCGCCTCGCGCCCGAAGTCTTCGCCCTGGCGCTTCCGGCCACGAACCTGGCCGCCGGCAAGGCCGCCGCCGAGCGCATCGCCGCCGTCATCGGCTGCACCGCCTTCGACGCCGGCGAGGACCGCAGCCCGTTCGTCTGCGAGTTCGACATCGGCGTCGCCCAGATCGAGCCGGGCGAGACCGCCATCCACGCGCTGGAGCGCGCCGCTTCCCTGGCCCTCCAGAAGGCCATCTAGTTTTCGAGGAGTTCCCATGGGCCAGCCGATCACCGTCGACGTCGTCGCCGACGTCGTCTGCCCCTGGTGCTATCTCGGCTGGCGCCGGGTGAAGAGCGCTCTGACCGCGCGCCCCGACCTTGAGCCGATCATCATCTGGCGTCCCTACCAGCTGGACCCCGCCCTGCCCGAGGAAGGCGTCGACCGCGCCGCCTACATGGCCGGCAAGTTCAAGGACCAGACGCGGCTTAAGGCAGTGCACAAGGCTCTGCAGGACGCCGGCGCGGAGGAAGGCATCGCCTTCGCCTTTGACAAGATCGCCCTGTCGCCCAACACCAGCGCCGCCCACCGCCTGATCCGCTGGGCGCGCGGCGCGGCCGTGCAGGACGCCGTGGTCGAGGGCCTGTTCGCCGCCTATTTCGAGGAAGGCCGTGACATCGGCGATCCCGTCGTGCTGGGCCAGATCGCCAAGGCGGCCGGCATGGACGAGGTCGCGGTGCTGCAACTGCTGTCGGAAGGCGCCGACAAGGACGTGATCGCCCAGCAGCACGCCATGGCCGTGCAGGGCGGCGTCACCGGCGTGCCGGTGGCGATCTTCGCCGGCAAGGTGGCGGTGGTGGGAGCCGAGAGCCCCGAGAACCTGCAGAAGGCTATCGACCAGGCGCTTCTCTAAAAACCTCTCCCTCTGGGAGAGGTGGGATAGCCTCCAGCCGCATCCGATAGGCCATCACCGCCGTGTGGCCGAGCTTCTCGACCAGGCGCCAGTTGACGATCGCTCCCACCGGCGCGCCGACCACGGGCAGCAGTTGGGCCAGCTTCGCCAGGTCGATGTGGTCGCGGTACTGCTGCTGAAAGGCCCGCCAGTCGAAGCCGGAGAGGTCGATCGGATGCTGACGGGCGTCCCAGCCGTCCATGGCCTCGAAGACCTTGGCGCGATGCGCCGCGTCCGAGAAGGCCAGCTCGAAGATGTGCAGGATGTAGAGCCGTTCCGACAGCTCCGAGCCCTCGTGACCGAAGGCGGCGGCGATCTCGAACAGCAGCTTGATCTTGAAGCTCATCAGCAGCGGGAAGTCGGCGGCGGCCAGGACGAAGCCCCCTGCTCCGGCGATCCCGCCCTCGGCGGCGGCGGTCTTCTTCCAGTTGTCGATCGCCGTTCGCACGCGCTCCAGCCGCTCGTCGAGCGTGGCCTGGACCAGCGGCGCGCCGGTGGCGAAATCCGAGCCGGTGAGAATGGCGCGGGTCATGCCCTGCATCGCCGTCGTGATGGCGGCATGGACCTTTTCCGGAATGATCCGATTGACCTTCAGCTGGACGGCGCGGGCGGCCAGCCCCAGCGCACCGGGCGGCCTGGTCATTTCGGCTCGCCAGGCGGCGAGGTCGGCGGTGGCGGCGGTCTGGGCCAGGGTTGAAGCTCCGAAAGTGAATCGCGGCGACGTCCAAGCGTTCGCCGCCGGATCATGCCGCAGTCGGCGAGGCGGTCGAAGTCCCCAGAAGATTAACGCTCAACAGGCCCGTGGATCATTTGACCACGGCCGTCCACACCAGCGTCCACACGGGCATCCACACGCGCTTCCTGCGTCCACACCTATAGTGGCCTATATCCCCAACACCGCCCGCCCGCCGTCTCGCGGCGCAGCGGCCCACCGCCTATACCTTGCCTACCCATTCACCATGTGACTTCGCGACGACCTTGAGCCAGCTGAAATTGCCGTTGGAACGCCTGCCCACCTTCGAGCGGGTCGACTTCGCCGTCTCGCCGGCCAACGAGGACGCCGTGCGCGCCGTCGACGCCTGGCCAGAATGGCCGAACGGCCGCCTGGCCCTGATCGGCCCGTCGGGCAGCGGCAAGACGCACCTGGCGCGCGCCTGGGCCGCGGAGGCCGGCGCGGTGATCATCGACGCCACCGATCCCCACCAGGCGCCGCTGAACCTCCCGGCCCTGCGCGGCCGCGCCGTGCTGGTCGAGAACGCCGACCGCCGCGCCCTGGGCGGCGTCGTGTCGGATGAGGACCTGTTTCACCTCTTGAACATGGCAGGCGTCGACGGCGGCAGCCTGCTACTGACCGCCCAGACCGCGCCGCTGGAATGGCAGACGATCGTGCCGGACCTGCGTTCGCGCCTTAACGCCATGACCGCGGCCGTCATCGACGAGCCCGACGACGTGGTGCTGGAGGCCGTGCTGCGCCGCGCCTTCGCCGACCGCCTGATCCGTCCCGCCGACGACGTATACGCCTATCTGCTGCGTCGCATTCCGCGCAGCGCGCCGGAAGCCGTCGCGCTGGTGGCGCTGCTGGACGAGGCCGCCTCGGAGGGCAATCGCGGCATCACCCGGGCCTTCGTCGCCCAGGTGCTGGCCTTCGGCGAGGACGACGCGTTCGAGGACTAGACGGGACCGATCGAAAGCCCGGCTTTTCTTGAACAAATCCCTGTTTGTCTTGCGGCTGTCATCGGGCTCGTCCACCATGCCGGGCATTGCCCTGGAGTAGACGATGACAGACGCCGCCGCCCTCGCGCCCTCCCTTCACAAGGTGGAGACCGCGCTCGAGGATCGCGTGCGCCTGACCCTGGACGAAGACCTGCTGGCCTCGCCGGAACGGTTCTTCAATCGCGAACTCTCGTGGCTGGCCTTCAACCAGCGCGTCCTCGAGGAAAGCGCCAACCCGCGCCACCCGCTGCTGGAACGCCTGCGCTTCCTGTCGATCAGCGCCAACAACCTCGATGAATTCTACATGGTCCGCGTGGCCGGCCTGAAGGGCCAGGTGCGCGAGGCCGTGCGCGTGGTCAGCCAGGACGGCCTGACGCCCGGCGAGCAGCTGACCCGCATCAACGCCTCGGCCTTCCAGCTGATGAGCGAGCAGCAGAAGATCTGGCGCGAGGTGCGCGCCGAGCTGTGGGCCGAGGGCCTGAAGCTGCTGGACGCCAAGGACATCGTCGGCGCCGACCGCGAGCGCGCCGAGGAGATCTTCAAGTCGCGCATCTTCCCGGTGCTGACGCCGCTGGCGGTGGACCCGGCCCACCCCTTCCCGTTCATCCCGAACCTGGGCTTCTGCCTGGCGCTGAAGCTGCGCCGGATCTCGGACGACAAGCATCTCTACGCCCTGGCGCCGATCCCCTATCAGGTGCAACGCTTCTGGGAGATCGCCAGCACCGCCCGCGGCCGCAAGCGCGAACGCAAGATCGTGGCGCTGGAAAGCTTCATCATCCTGTTCCTCGACCACCTGTTCCCCGGCTACGAGGTCGAGGGCCGGGGCCTGTTCCGCCTGATCCGCGACAGCGACCTGGAGATCGAGGAAGAGGCCGAAGACCTGGTGCGCGAGTTCGAGGCGCGCCTGAAGAAGCGCCGCCTGGGCCGCGTGGTGCGGGTGAAGATCCAGACCACCATGCCCGCCGACCTGCGCGATTTCATCATCGAGGGCCTGCGCGCCCAGCCCGAAGACGTGGTGCTGGTCGACGGCAAGCTGGGCCTGGCCCAGATGAGCGAGCTGATCCCGCCCGACCGTCCGGACCTGAAGTTCAAACCCTACAACGCCCGCTTCCCCGAGCGCGTGCGCGACCACGGCGGCGACTGTTTCGCGGCGATCCGCGAAAAGGACATCCTGGTCCACCACCCGTTCGAGAGCTTCGACGTGGTGGTGCAGTTCCTGCGCCAGGCCGCCCGCGACCCCAACGTGCTGGCCATCAAGCAGACGCTGTACCGCACCTCCAAGGACAGCCCGATCGTGGCGGCCCTGATCGAGGCGGCCGACAACGGCAAGAACGTCACCGCCCTGGTCGAGATCAAGGCAAGGTTTGACGAGGAAAATAACCTGAAGTGGGCCCGCGACCTGGAACGGGCCGGCGTGCACGTGGTGTTCGGCTTCGTCGACTGGAAGACCCACGCCAAGCTGTCGGTGGTGGTCCGCCGCGAGGGCGACGCCCTGCGCACCTACTGCCACTTCGGCACCGGCAACTATCACCCGCAGACGGCGCGGGTTTACACCGACCTGAGCCTCTTCACCTGCGACCCGGCCATGGGTCGTGATGGGGGCAAGCTGTTCAACTTCATCACCGGCTACGCCCAGCCCGGCGCGCTGGAGAAGCTGTCGTTCTCGCCCCAGACGCTGAAGCCGGACCTCCTGGCCATGATCGCCGCCGAGGCCGCCAACGCCCGCGCCGGCAAGCCGGCCGGCATCTGGGCCAAGATGAACGCGGTGGTCGACCCGCAGATCATCGACGCCCTCTACGCCGCCAGCCAGGACGGCGTGCAGATCGACCTGGTCGTGCGCGGCATCTGCTGCCTGAGGCCTGGCATTCCGGGCCTGTCGGAAAATATCCGAGTCAAGTCGATCGTCGGCCGCTTCCTGGAGCACGCCCGCGTCGTAGCCTTCGCCAACGGCGCCGACATGCCCAGCGCCCAGACCCGCGCCTTCATCAGTTCGGCCGATTGGATGCCGCGCAATCTCGACCGCCGGGTGGAAAGCCTGGTGCCGATCGAGAACCCGACCGTGCACCAGCAGGTGCTGAGCCAGATCATGGTCGCCAACCTCAATGACGAGGCCCAGAGCTGGCGCCTCGACAGCGAGGGCCACTACGCCCGCGATCCGGCCTGGGACACCAAGGGCGCGTTCTCGGCTCACGAGTACTTCATGACCAATCCGAGTCTGTCAGGCCGGGGTCATCACGTGCAGGACCTGCCGCGGGCGTTCGACCACGTCGGCCCCAAGCGTAAGCGCTGAAAAACTGGGGAGCGACGGCTTTCGTGACGGTTTCGTCCAAGGCCGCCGCTTCCCCTGCGCGACGAATGCGTTAAACCAGCCTCATGCCTCTCTCGGCGCCGCGCGACGCGGCCGTGATCGATATCGGCTCCAACTCGGTCCGCCTGGTGGTGTACCGATTGGAAGGTCGCGCCATCTGGACCGTCTTCAACGAGAAGGTGCTGGCTGGCCTTGGCCGTGAACTCGGCTCCAAGGGCCGCCTGGCGCCCGACGGCGTAGCCCAGACCCTGGCGGCGCTGAAGCGCTTCAAGGCCGTGCTGGAAGCCGTGCAGCCGGCCGAGACCTTCGTGGCCGCCACCGCCGCCGTGCGCGAGGCCAGCGACGGCGCGGCCTTCGTCAAGCGCGTTGCCGAGGAGACCGGCCTCACCATCCGCGTGCTCTCCGGCGAGGAAGAGGCCCGCTACGCCGCGCTGGGCGTTCTGGCCGGCGCGCCCGACGCCACGGGCGTGGTCGGCGACCTGGGCGGCGCCAGCCTGGAACTGGTGCGGCTGGAGCCGACCGGCGCGGGCCAGGGCGTGACCCTGCCGCTGGGCCCCTTCAGCCTGGGCCTGACCGAGGGCTTCGACGCCGACCGCGTGCGGCGCCTGGCCGCCCAGCGCCTGGCCCCGGTGGCCGAGGTGTTCAAGACCGACGCCTTCCACGCCGTGGGCGGCGCCTGGCGCAACCTCGCCTTGCTGCACATGCGCCTGTCCGGATATCCGCTGCAGGTGGTGCACCAGTACGAGATCGGCCGCAGCGAGGCCCTGGAGGCCGCGCGCCTGGTTTCGCACCAGTCCAGAAGTTCGCTCGAGCGCATCGAGGGGATGTCCAAGAAGCGCATCGAGACCCTGCCCTACGCGGCCGTGGTGCTGGAGAGCCTGATCGAGCGCCTGGACCTCAAGCGCATCGAGATCTCGGCCTTCGGCGTGCGCGAGGGCCTGCTGTTCGAGGCCATGGCGCCGCGCGTGCGGGGCCTGGACCCATTGATCGAGGGCTGCGCCTCGCTGACGGCTCGCCAGGGCGTGGCCGACGACCTGGGCGTGGCGCTGCAGGCCTGGCTGGAGCCGGCCTTCGGCAAGCTGGAGAGCCTGTTCGACGGTCGCGACGCGGTGCTGACGGCGGCCGCCTGCCGCCTGGCCGACCTTGGCGCGCGACTGCACCCGGACCATCGCGCCGACCTGGTTTTCGAACAGGTGCTGCGCGCCCCGATCGCCGGCCAGACCCACGTTGAGCGCGCCTTCCTGGCCGCCGCCGCCTTCGCCCGCCACTCCACCCCGTTCAATCCGCCCGAGATGGACGTGCTGGAGCGGCTGCTGACCCCGGCGCGCCTGAAGCGCGCCCGGGCCCTGGGTGCGGCGATCCGCCTGGGCTGCGACCTGTCGGGCCGCAGCCCCGCGCTGCTGTCGCGTTCGCGGCTTGCGATCGAGAAGGCCGACGTGCAGCTTTCGGCCGAACCCGGCTACGCGGCGCTGCTGCTGGGCGAACAGACCGCCAAGCGGGCCAGCAGCCTGGCCCAGGTGCTGGGCCTGAAGCTCAAGGTCCTGCCGCTCTAGCCGCGACAGCGGGCCGCAGGCGAACGGCGTTCTTCCAGCATGGTTTGTTAGCCACGCCACGCCGAAGCTTCTCCCCCTCAGCACGGGGAGAAAAACGACATGCAGAAGCAGGTCGCCTACGACGTTCACGACAGCATCGACACGGCCCGACAATCGCCGGCGAAACCCGAAGTGGTCCGGTTGGCAGGCGCCTCAGCCGCCCCCGTGGACAGTCCGGCCAGGCAGTTGCAGCGCGATGTCGCGGCGGCCTTCGGGGCCAGGCGCGGATGGTCGGTGCGGCGCACGGTGGTGCTGGGCGCGGCCTATCACGGCGTGATCCTGTCGGCCCTGGTCCTGGCGGCCGCCGAGACCTTCGGCCACGTCGCCGGCTAGGCGGCCTCCTCGTCGCCAAGCACGCGCAGCAGGACGGCGTACAGCGCGGTCACCTCGAACGGCTTTTCGACGAAGTCCTGCATGCCCGCGGCCTGGCAGGCGACGATGTCGCCCTCGGCCACGGCGCCGGTGACGGCGACTACCGGCGTCAGGCGGTTCAGCCCCTCGGCGCGCAGGCGCCGGGTCGTGTCCAGGCCGTCGAGGCCCGGCATGTTGACGTCCATCAGGATGGCGTCGAAGCGGGTCTGCGACGCCAGTAACAGGGCCGTCTCGCCGTCGGCGGCCACGGTGACGTCCAGGCCGAAGGCTTCCAGCACCTGGGCCAGGGTGCGGCGGTTGATCTCGTGGTCGTCGACCACCAGCACCGCCGGAGCATCCGAGAAGCCGTCGGCGGGCGCATCCAGCGGCTCCGGCGTCGGCGGCTCCTCGCCCTCGAGCGCCGGCAGGGTGAGCACGAAGCGCGCCCCGCGCCCCTCGGCCGAGACGGCGCTCAGGTCACCGCCCATCAGGCGGGACAGGTCGCGGCTGATGGCCAGGCCCAGGCCCGTGCCGCCGAAGGTGCGCGCGGTGTCGGCGCCCAGTTGGTCATAGGCCGTGAACAGCCGCGCCAGCTGCTCGGGACCCAGGCCCGGCCCGGTGTCGGTGACCGCCAGGGTCAGCATCAGCCCGCCTTCGACGCGGGGCGCCATCGACAGCTCGATGCAGACCCGTCCCTCGGGCGTGAACTTGATGGCGTTGGACAGCAGGTTGTTGAGCACCTGGCGCAGGCGCACCGGGTCGCCCTTGATCCAGCGCGGCAGGCGCCGCCCGCCGGTGAAGCGCAGGGCCAGCCCCTTGTCGCGGGCCTCGGCGCGCCAGAATCGCAGGGTGTCGCAGATCAGGGTGCGCGGCGCGAAGTCGATGGACTCGACGGTCATGCGGCCGGCCTCGATCTTCGACAGGTCGAGCAGGTCATTGAGCAGGGCGCGCATCATCACGCCTGCGTCGGCGATGAGCTCGGCCTTGGCCTTGGCTGGACCGCCCGCCCCCCGGGCGAGTTCGCCCGCCCCGGCCAGGATGGCGCTGAGCGGCGTGCGCAGTTCGTGGCTGACCATCGCGACGAAGGCGCTCTTGGCGGCGTCGGCGGCCACGGCCTGTTCGCGGCGGATCTCGGCGGCGGCGCGGGCCTCACGCTCGGCCAGCAGGGTCTGGCGCGACCAGCCGAAGACGAGCGAGGTGACCAGCACCATCAGCCCGCTGCCGATCAGAAACGCCTTCACGCCCACATCTTCGTGGTTGGCGGCCAGGATCGGGGCCGCGAACAGATAGCCCAGATGCGGCGTCGCGGTCACCGCGAAGGCCAGCCGCGAGCCCTTGGCGCCCATCAGGGCGGTCATCACCGAGCCGGCCAGCAACAGGGCGCCGCCCGCCGCGCCCGCGGGCAGGCCGGTTCGCCACAGCGGCACCGCCAGCCAGCCGAACGCGACGGCCAGCAGGAAGTCGGCGCCCAGGCAGGGAAGAACCCAGCCGCGCGGATTGCGCCCGAAAGCGTGCAAGGCCAGGGCCTGGAGGCCCTGGGCCGTCAGGCAGGCCAGCGTCCAGGGCAGCATGAAGGAAAACCGCGGCTGCAGGCCGACCGCCGCGCAGACCATCGCGATGACGAACAAGCGCAGCGGAATCTGCTGCCGCAGGGCCTTGGCCGGCCTTGCATAACTACGCGCGGCCCTGACCAGCCACGGATCCGGTTCCGCGTACGCCAACTCGACCTAGTTCCCCAGTCTTCGGCCGTCCCCACAGCCGATTACCCCCGCGACGCTTATAGCGCCCGGAGGTCAACAATCGTTTTTCAAAGCATGTCGGCCATAAGGCAGCTGTGCCGTCTTGCACAAAGACGTCGCCCGCACTTCGCGCCGGGGACGCTGGCGGCGCAACCCTCTTTTGAGTCGCGCCGCCGACAGGTCCCGATCAGGCCGGACGCGGGGTCCGGCGGACTTCCACGACACGGACCTTGACCCCGTCGAGCACCAGGGCCAGTTCGCCCCGCTTGATCTTCAGGGCGTCGCTGCCGAAAGCCTCGCGGCGCCAGCCCTGCAGAGCGGGCGTATCGGCTTCGTCGTCGGCGGCGATCTTTTCCAGGTCCGAGACGGTGGCGATCAGCTTGGAGGCCACGCCGGCTTCCTCGGCGCGGGCCTTGAGCAGCACCTTGAGCAGCTCGACCACGGCGCCGGCCGAAGGCGGCGGCGGCGGGCCGGGCTTGTCGACCACGGGAGCATAGCCCTCGGGATCGGCCAGGGCGGCCTTGATCGCGGCGATAAGGTCGGGACCGAACTTGCTGCCGCCGAAGCCCTTGGGCACGCCGCGAAGGGTGTTGAGCCCTTCCAGCGAAGTCGGGGCCTGGGTGGCCAGTTCGTCGATGGCCTCGTCCTTGAGGATGCGGCCACGCGGCTGGTCGCGCTGCTGGGCGGTGCGCTCGCGCCAGGCCGAGACCGACTTGAAGACCGCCAGGTACTTGGCTTGCGTCTTGCGCGGGCGCAGGCGGCGCCAGGCCTTTTCCGGATCGACGTCATAGGCGGCCGGATCGCTGAGCGCCTTCATCTCCTCCTCGACCCAGGCCAGGCGGCCTGATTCCTCGAGTCGGTCACGCAGCACCGGGAACAGGCGCGCCAGGTGCGTCACGTCGGCCAGGGCATAGGCCAGCTGGGCGTCGGTCAGCGGGCGGCGGGCCCAGTCGGTGAAGCGGCTCGACTTGTCGATCTCGATCTTCAGCATCTGGCGCACAAGGGCGTCATAGGCGATCTGCTCGCCGAAACCCGCGGCCATACCGGCCACCTGGGTATCGAACAGAGGCGTAGGCATCGCCTTGAGATTATTGAAGATCTCGACGTCCTGACGGGCAGCGTGGAACACCTTCAAGAGGGTCTCGTCGCGCATCAGCTCGAGCAGTGGCTCAAGGTCGAGGCCCTCCGCCAGCGGATCGATCACCGCGTCGGAAACGGGCGAAGCGACCTGAATCAGGCAGAGCTTTGGCCAATAGGTGGTCTCGCGCATGAACTCGGTGTCCACGGCGATGAAGGGCTGCCCCTTCAAACCATTACAGAACTCCGCCAGCGCGGCGGTGGTGGTGATCGGCGTCATCGGCTGCTAATAGCCTCGCGCACCCCCGAGTCTGCAAGCGTCAAGCGTTGCGGAGCAGCCACTTTTCTGACCCAAAGCGCCTGAGACGGGCCGTGGAGGGCCTGGAACCACAGATGAGCGACCCGATGAGCGATCCGAAGACCGACCAAGCCGGCGGCCTGACCTACGCCCAGGCCGGCGTGGACATCGATGCCGGCAACGCCCTCGTCGACGCCATCAAGCCGCTGGCCAAGGCGACTCGCCGCCCCGGCGCGGAAGCCAGCCTCGGCGGCTTCGGCGCTCTGTTCGACCTCAAGGCGGCCGGCTACGAGGACGCCCTGCTGGTGACCACCACCGACGGCGTCGGCACCAAGCTGCGCATCGCCATCGACGCGGGGATGCACGCCACGGTCGGCATCGATCTCGTCGCCATGTGCGTCAACGACCTGTTGGCGCAAGGCGCCGAGCCGCTGATGTTCCTGGACTACTTCGCCACCGGCAAGCTGGACGTCGAGACCGCCAAGAGCGTGGTCGCCGGCATCGCCGAGGGCTGCAAGCTGGCCGGCGCGGCCTTGGTCGGCGGCGAGACCGCCGAAATGCCGGGCATGTACGGCGATGGCGAATATGACTTGGCCGGCTTCTCGGTCGGCGCGGTCGAGCGTGACGGCGTCCTGCCCAAGCTGGACAAGCAGCGCGCCGGCGACGTGATCATCGGCATCGGCTCGTCGGGCCCGCACTCGAACGGCTACTCGCTGGTGCGCCGCGTGGTCGAGCGCTCGGGCCTGGCCTGGGACGCTCCGGCGCCCTTCGAGGAAGGCAAGACCCTGGCCGAGGCCCTGATGGCCCCGACCCGCATCTATGTGAAGTCGATCCTGCCCCTCCTTCAGTCGGGTCGCGTCAAGGGCGGCGCTCACATCACCGGCGGCGGCCTGATCGAGAACCCGCCGCGCTGCATCGCTGACGGCCTGGTCCCCGAGTTCGACTGGAACGCCTGGGCCCTGCCGCCCGTGTTCGAGTGGCTGCAAGAGGTCGGCCAGATCGACGCCCATGAACTGCGCCGCACCTTCAACTGCGGCGTCGGCTTCATCCTGATCGTCGCGCAAGCCGACGTCGAGCCGGTGCTCGCCGCCCTGCTGAACGCCGGCGAAGACGCCTTCGTCTGCGGCCAGCTGGCCAAGGCCTGATGTCCGCACGCACGAAGGTCGCCGCCCTGATCTCGGGCCGGGGCTCCAACATGGAAGCCCTGGTCCGCGCCGCCCAGGACCCGGCCTGCCCGTTCGAGATCACCCTCGTCCTGGCCAACAAGGCCGACGCCGGCGGTCTGGCGACGGCTGAAGCGGCCGGGATCGAGGCCCTGTGCGTGCCGAGCAAGCCGTTCGGCAAGGACCGCGAAGCCCACGAACGCGCGGTCGACTTGGCCCTGCGCGAGCGCGGGATCGAGGTCGTCGCCCTGGCCGGCTACATGCGGATCCTGACGCCCTTCCTGGTCGACGCCTGGGAAGGCCGGATGCTGAACATCCATCCGTCCCTGCTGCCCAAATATCCGGGCCTCGACACCCACGCCCGCGCCATCGCGGCGGGCGACGCGGAAGCCGGCTGCACAGTGCATCTGGTCACGGCCGGCGTCGACGAAGGCCCGATCCTGGGCCAGGCCCGCGTGGCGATCAAGCCCGGCGACGACGATCATGCGCTGGCGGCTCGGGTGCTGGTGGAAGAGCACAAGCTCTATCCGGCGGTGCTGGCGGAGTTCGTTCGGGGGCTTTGAGGGCGGTTTTCGCTTCGTGGCGCCTCGTGCTACGATCGCTCCATGAAGTCCGAGCCCTCAATCTTCGACGAGATCGATGAAGACACGGACGCGCATCGCCATGCTGAGGCGCTGGACGATATTGCGGCTGGCCGTCTGATTCCGAACGATGAGGTCTGCGCCTGGCTGGAGAGCTGGGGTACGCCGGATGAAAAGCCGGCCCCGGCCTCGTGGTTCAAGTAGTCTGGACCCGTAGCGCAGCTGCAGACCTTCGCGCGATCCAAGCCTATGTCGCCGAATTCAAACCGCTGGCCGCTCAGCGCCTAGCTGCGCGACTCGTTAGCGCCGCCCGTAGTCTGGAAACAACGCCGGATCGCGGGCGGACGATCAACCGAGGGCGACGGGAGCTCACGGTCATCCCGCCTTATCTGATCAGATACACGGTTCAGACCGACCGCGTCGTGATCCTGGAGATCCGCCACGGCGCTCGCGAGCCAGACTGACCCAAGAAAACAAAAAGGCCGGCGGGTCGCCCCGCCGGCCTTTTCATAACCTAAAGCCCAGAAGCCTTAGCCGACGATGTCGGCGTCGGTGAAGAACTGGGCGATTTCGATGCCGGCGTTCTCGAGGCTGTCCGAACCGTGGACCGAGTTTTCGCCGATCGACAGGGCGAACAGCTTGCGGATGGTGCCTTCGGCGGCGTTGTCCGGGTTCGTGGCGCCCATGACTTCGCGGTACTTGGCCACGGCGCCTTCGGCTTCCAGGACCTGCACGACGACCGGCTCGGCGGTCATCTGGGTGACGAGTTCACCGTAGAACGGGCGCTCGGCGTGGACTTCGTAGAACTTCTTGGCCTGAGCTTCGGTCAGGTGGACGCGGCGCTGGGCGACGATGCGCAGACCAGCTTCCTCGATCACGGCGTTGATCTTGCCGGTGATGTTGCGGCGGGTCGCGTCGGGCTTCAGGATCGAGAAGGTGCGTTCGGTCATTCCGAAAATCTCACAGAGAAAGTTTGTGAATTGGGAGGTTGCGGGCTTATAGCCGGGCGCCTCCTCGCCGCCAACCCCGCGTTCCCAACATGCTTCAGATCAACGACCTTACTTTCGACGTCTGGGGACGCCGCTTCTTCGAGAAGGCGACCGTCAGCCTGCCGCCGGGCGCCAAGGTCGGCCTGATCGGCCGCAACGGCGTGGGCAAGTCGACGCTGTTCAAGCTGATCCTGGGCCACCTGGTCGCCGCCGGCGACGAGATCAGCCTGCCCAAGAACGCCCGCATCGGCTCGGTCGACCAGGAGCACCCGGCCACGCCCGTCTCGCTGCTCGACACCGTGCTGGAGGCCGACGAGGAGCGTCATGGCCTGTTGACCCGGCTGGAAACCGCCGATCCCGAGGAGATGGGCGAGATCTGGGGCCGGCTGATCGAGATCGACTCCGACTCGGCCCCGGCGCGGGCTTCGGAAATCCTGGCCGGCCTCGGTTTCAGCCAAGACGATCTTGCACGGCCGATGAGCGAGTTCTCCGGCGGCTGGCGGATGCGCGTCGCTTTGGCCGCCGCCCTGTTCGCCGAGCCCGACATGCTGCTGCTCGACGAACCGACCAACTATCTCGACCTGGAAGGCGCCCTCTGGCTGGAGGCGCGGCTGAAGAAGTATCCGCACACCGCCCTGATCGTCAGCCACGACCGCGAGCTGCTCAACAACAGCTGCACGCACATGCTGCACCTGGCCGGCGGCAAGCTGGAGCTCTACACCGGCGGCTACGACGACTTCGAAAAGCGCCGCGCCGAGAAAGCCCGCCTGCAACTCTCCGCGAAGGCCAAGCAGGACGCCGAGCGCGCCCACCTGCAGGCCTTCGTCGACCGCTTCAAGGCCAAGGCCTCCAAGGCCGCGCAAGCGCAGTCCCGCATGAAGCGCCTGGCCAAGATGGAGCCGGTGGCGACCACCATCGAGGAGCGGGTCGCGCCCTTCACCCTGCCCTCGCCGCCCAAGCCGCTGGCCCCGCCGCTGATCCGGCTGGAGAAGGCCGACGTCGGCTACGAGGCCGGTCGCGCGATCCTGAAGAACCTCAACCTGCGCATGGACCTGGACGACCGCATCGGCTTGCTGGGCGTCAACGGCGCAGGCAAGTCGACCTTCGCCAAGATGATCGCCGGCGCGCTGGACATCCAGAAGGGCGACCTGCACCGCGACAAGAAGATGAAGGTCGGCTGGTTCCACCAGCACCAGATCGAGGCGATGGATCCCAACGACACCCCGCTGGAGATCGTCCGCCGGGCCATGCCGGACGCCAGCGAATCCTCGCGCCGCTCGCGCCTGGCCCAGTGGGGCCTGAACTTCGACAAGCAGGACACCACGGTGGCCAACCTGTCGGGCGGCGAGCGCGCCCGCCTGCTGCTGAACCTGGTGGCCATGGACGCCCCGCACGTCCTGATCCTCGACGAACCGACCAACCACCTCGACATCGACAGCCGCCGGGCCCTGCTCGACGCACTGAACGACTACGAGGGCGCGGTGCTGCTGATCACCCACGACCGCTCGCTGATGGAGCTGGTGGCCGACCGCCTGTGGCTGGCGGCCGACGGCAAGGTCGCGCCGTTCGACGGCGACATGGACGACTACGCCAAGTTCGTGCTCGAGCGCGCCAAGCAGGCGGTCAAGCCGACCCAGGTGGCGCGCGAGCCGGCCAAGGCCGAAGCCGCTTCGAAGAAGGTCGCCGTCGAGCCCTTGCGCCGCAAGGTCGAGGCCGCCGAGCAGGTGATGAACCGCAAGACCCGGGACCTGGCCGAGCTGGAAGCCCAGCTGGCCGACCCGCAGCTCTATGTGAAGACGCCCGCCAAGGTTCCGGAGCTGGAAAAGCGCCGCGACAACGCCAAGGCCAAGCTCGACGAGGCCGAAGCTGCCTGGATGGAGCTGGCCGAACAGCTGGCCGAGGCCGAGGGCCAGGTCCGCAACTCTCGGTAAACGCCAGTAAACCAAGAGATTTAGCCGTTCCGACAGACCTTCGGGCGTACTGATGCGGTCATGACCGCAGCCCTTTCCAGCCGCAACCACGTCGTCGCCAACCCCGAAGGGTTGTCGGCCGCCGCCGTGCTGGAAGCCTTCGCCACCTGGCTCGACCAGCGCCTGGCCGAGGCCACGCGGCTGGAGATGGACCTGGCCTTCCGCGACCGTCCGTTCGACGTCGAGATCGGTCGCGTTCCGGCCCTGGTGGGCTGGGAGCACCGCTATCTCGCCCCGGGCGCCGTGGCCCCCAAGGGCAAGATGTGGACGGTCTATCGCCTGCACGACCAGACCGGCCGCCCCAGCGAACTGGCCACGGCCCGCGCCCAGGCCGACAAGCTGGAAGACCTTACGCCGCTGCTGGGCGAGCTTGGCTATCTGGGCGTCTTCGACGGCGAGGCGGCGATGTTCCCGGGCCTGGGCAAGCGCTAGCCGCGCTTACGCCGAGCTTCCTCCGCCTCGTACGCCTTGAGCGTCTTGGCGATTCCAGGCCGGGCCGGCGATCGATCACGCTGAAACTCGTATGGCATGTCGCGAACCGCCATCCAGGAGCGGATGCCTTCGTTCGTTCTTGATGACCTTCGGGCATAGCGGAAGCTGAAAACTGTCCCCTCCGGCCCTTCGGCCACCTCCTCCAGAGGGGGGGATCCGTATGGGCGACCTTCCCCCTATGGGAGAGGGTTCAAGGTCAGCGACGTGGCTTCCGCCGCGCCGTCGGAACGCAGGACCAGGACGTTCGTCCCGGCCAGCAGTCGCACCGTTCCGCCCGAGGTCACGCCGGCGCCGCCGTTGGCCGACACAGTCATTGGCCCCTGCCCCACGATCTTCACCGCATAGGTTCCGGCCCGCTCGGCGTTCACCGTGTAGCGCAGCCATTCGCCGGCGGTGAAATCGGTGATGCGCTTGCCGTCGGGGGCGATGTCGACGCCGTCGTTGCGGTACGCGCGGCCGTTGTTCCAGAGCGTGCGTTCGCCGCCGGTGGCGACGTGGTAGTTGGCCGCGTCCTGGTCCCAGTAGGCCCGGCCGATAGGGCCCAGGTCGTAGTCGACAGCCGAGATGCTCCCGCCCTTGGCGGTGATCCGGTACGGCTTGAACGGCCGGGCCGAGTCGTCGTGCGGCTGGCGCAGCATGGCGTCGATCACGTCGGGATGGGGCGTGTTGTTCTCGAAGCGCACGTCGCGGGAGGCCAGCTTCATCAGCACCGCATAGGCCTTGTCGGCCGAGACGGGCGTCTTGGCCTCGCCCGTCAGCGTGGCGGCCACGGCGTCGTAGTCGGGGCCGACCTCGACCTGTAGCGGCTGGTTGAAGCCGATCTTCTTCAGCGGCCAGAAGGCCCAGCCGATGCCGTGGCTTTCCACCAGACGGATGGCGTCGGCGAACCAGACGTTGGAGTTCTCGCCCGACTCGCCCAGCCACACCGGCAGGCCGGTCTGCTCGCGCAGCTTCAGGAAGGGCTCGAGCGCGGCCTCGTCGTTGCGGTTCCAATACTTGTGGAACGACAGCGCCATGTTGCCGTCCCAGGGCTTGCCCATGCCCTTGTAGTTGTTGCCCCAGCAGTTGCCCTCGATGATCACCAGGTGGCGCTGGTCAACCTCGCGGATGGCCGCGGTGACGCGGCGCTGGAAGTCCCAGAGCAGCGCCTGCTTCTCGTCGCCGCAGCCGTTCTTCGTCGCCGGCATGTCGAAGTCCCAATTGGGCTCGTTGAGCACGTCGTAGGCGGCAATGGCCGGCTCGTCCTTGTAGCGGTCGGCGAGCTTCTTCCAGAGGGCGATGGTCTTGCGCTGGTTCTCGGGCGCCTCCCACAACGAGGGCTTGGCCGGATCGCGGTCGGAGATGGCCAGGTCATTGCCCTGCCCGCCGGGAGCGGCGTGCAGGTCGAGGATCAGATGCATGCCGGCGGCCTTGGTCCAGGCCAGCAGGTCGTCGATGCGCCTGAAACCCTCCTCCTTCCAGGTATCGACGCCCGGAACGGGTTCCTGGTCGGCCGGCAGGGTCAGCAGAGCGTAGTGCATCGGCAGGCGCACGGAGTTGAACCCGGCGGCGGCCATGTAGTCGATGTCGGCCTTGGTGGTGTGGTTGTCGAGCCAGGCGGCATGGATCGCCGCCTCGCGCTCGGGGCCGACCAGGGCGGCGATCCTGCCGCGGATCACGTGCTCCTGGCCAAGCTTGGACAGGCGCAGCATGTAGCCCTCCTGCAGCATCCAGCCCCCCAGGCCCATGCCGCGCAGGATGACCGGCGCACCGGTCTCGTCGACGATGCGGCCGTCCTTCGCCTTCAGCCACTGGGGTCCCGGCGGCGGCGCGGAACCGGCGGCGACGGCGGAGGAAACGGCCAGCAGCGATGCGGCGGCGGCCAGGACGGCGGCGAACTTCATGCTCAAACTCCCCAGGCGCGCGCGGCTGTTTGGGAGCGCCGCGACGTCGCGCGGAGACTTGGCCCGGGGACTTGGATTCTGTCTAGATGGACTCCGCATTTGTCCATGAGGACAAATGGTTAGGGGGAAATTCTAAGTCGCCACCTCGCTCGTCACCCCGGCCGTAGCGAAGCGTAGAGCCGGGACCCAGGGGCGGCGCGCAGGGAGGCGGCGACGGCCGCGGGCGCGAACCCTGGCGCCGCGCCCGGTCCCCTGGGTCCCGGATAAGCGCTGCGCGCTTTCCGGGATGACGGCTCTGGAGATGCTTTGAAAGGTAGGCGACTCGGCCTCAGCCGCACTTCACCTGCTGCACGACGCCGGTGTCGGGGTTGAACAGGATGTTCAGGCGATCGGCGCGGTAGTCCATGGTCACCGGGCAGGTGGTGCAGGCCACGCGCCAGCGCGAGGGGTCGACCGGAGCCGGCAGCTGCGTGCGGTTCTTGCCGACGAACGCTTGCGCGTCCTTCAGGCCGCACTGGTCCTTCTCGGGCTCCGGCGGCTTGGGCAGGGCGATGGCCGGCGGGGCCACGGGGGTTTCGGGCGGCGGCGGCGGCGCGGGTTCGGGCGCGCTGGTCGAGCAGGCCGCCAGGACCATGGTCGCACCCAGGACGGTCAACAGCCGCTTCATGCCTTCTTCTCCCATCCGCGTTCGGCCTGCTGCCAGTAGGACACTGGGTGGCCGGCGGCCTTGAACGCCTTCCAGCGGCCCCGCGCCAGCCGCAGGGCCTCTTCGTCACGGCCGTCGAACAAGAGGATGCAGCGCGTAAAATCGCTCAGATCCCCCGGCTCGGCGCCGTCGAGCAGGAACAACGCATCGCCGCCGTTCGGGTTGTCGAGGGCTGCGCTGAGCAGCACCGGCTGGCGTTCGGCCAGCGGCTCCTCGGCCAGGCCGTGCGGCAGGAAGCTGTCGTCCCGAAAGGTCCAGAGGTGGGCGTCCAGCGCGTTGAGGCGCGCCGGATCCCCTCCCCTGACCAGAGCCTTCCAGCCGCGCCCCAGGGTCTTTTCCAGCAGCTCGGGCAGCACCTGCTCGGCGCTGCTTCGCTCCAGGTGGTAGAACCAGATCTCGCAGGGCGCGGCCGACATCAGGCGGATCAGCCCTCGTAGGCGTCGGCGACGAGGCGGTTGAGCAGGCGCACGCCGAAGCCGACGGCGCCGTCCGGCACGGTCGGATCGGTCGAGCCCTTGCGCCAGGCGGTCGAGGCGATGTCGAGGTGGGCCCACGGCACGCCGTTGACGAAGCGCTGCAGGAACAGGCCCGCGGTGATCGAGCCGGCCGGGCGGCCGCCGATGTTCTTCATGTCGGCGATCGGGCTTTCGATCTGCTTCTCGTAGGCCTTGGGCAGCGGCAGGCGCCACAGCGGCTCGCGCTCGGCGTCGCCGGCGGCCAGCAGCTTCTCCGACAGGCCGTCGTTGTTGCTGAACAGGCCCGCGTAGTCGTTGCCCAGCGAGATGATGATCGCGCCGGTCAGGGTGGCCAGGTCGACCATGAACTTCGGCTTGAAGCGGTCCTGCGTGTACCAGAGGGCGTCGGCCAGAACGAGGCGGCCCTCGGCGTCGGTGTTGATGACCTCGATGGTCTGGCCCGACATCGAGGTGACGACGTCGCCGGGACGCTGGGCGGCGCCGTCGGGCATGTTCTCGACCAGGCCCAGCACGCCGATGGCGTTGACCTTGGCCTTGCGGCCGGCCAGGGCGTGCATGACGCCGGCCACGGCGGCCGCGCCGCCCATGTCCCACTTCATGTCTTCCATGCCCTCGGCGGGCTTGATCGAGATGCCGCCGGTGTCGAAGCAGACGCCCTTGCCGACGAAGGCGATCGGCTGGGCCGACTTGTCGGCCGCGCCATTCCACCTGGCGATGACCAGCTGGCTTTCGCGGACGCTGCCCTGGCCGACGCCGAGCAGGCTGCCCATGCCCAGCGCGGCCATTTCCTTTTCGCCGAGGATCTCGACCTCGAGGCCCAGGCTCTCGAGGCCCTTCACGCGGGCGGCGAACTCTTCGGGGTGAAGGATGTTGGCCGGTTCCGACACGAGATCGCGGCTGAACAGGATGGCGTCGGCGATCGGCTCCAGCGCGGCGAAGGCCTTCTGGGCCTTGGCCGGATCGGCGGCGGCGACCTTGACCGTGGCGACCGAGGGCTTCTTCTCGGCCTTCTCGGTGGTGCGGTACTTGTCGAAGCGGTAGGCGGCCAGCTTGACGCCGAAGGCGACGCGGGCGGCGGTCTCGGCGTCGCCGCCGAGCTTGAGCAGCAGTTCGGTCACGCCCGAGGTCTTCACCGCGTTGTAGGCGTGGGCGGCGGCGATCTCGACCGTCTCGGGCTCGACGACGCCGGCGCCGTCGACGCCGATGACCACCACGCGGGCGGCGTCGAGGCCGGCCGGGGCGACGATGTCGAGCACCTGGCCCTTGGCGCCGATGAAACGGCCCCCGGCCGCGGCGCGGGCGATGGCGCCGCCGGCGG